>JACCDH010381129.1_pt1 | contig 47408 bp, 50 predicted proteins | sample 7442481 | NCBI WGS metagenome assembly JACCDH01 (sample SAMN15323433, study PRJNA562643) | freshwater metagenome | isolation source: river surface water | place: USA:Blue River Watershed | collected 2017-08-15
AAGCCAAGCGCCAAAAGACTTACCCCAAGCACAATCGCAATTGCCTCAACAAGTACCGTTAAAAACTCGTTAACAGAGCTTGCGACCACTCGAGGCTGATCTTGAATCTGAGTCAGCGTAACCCCAGCGGGCAGCTCGTCTCGAATCTGAGCCAAAGCGACTGTCAGGCGTCTGCCGAGTGCCACGATATCGCCGCCCCGACGCATTGAGACTCCGATTGCAACCACCTCTTCGCCCTGAAAACGCACCTTCAACTCCGCGGGATTGATGGGCGCCCGACGAAGTTCAGCAATATCTCCCAGGCGCAGTATCTGGCCACCAAGCTTCAGGGGTAAGGCCCGTAATGCCTCAATTGAACGCAGACTGCCTTCTAGCCGCAACGCCAGGTTAACCTGGTCAGTCTCAATTCTCCCCGAGGACTCGATCGTGTTCTGTGACCCAAGCTGACGGGCAACTTCTGACACTGTGAGACCATATTGGGCTAATCGGCGTCTCGATAACTCCACATAGATTCGCTCTTCCTGCAGGCCATAGATCTCGACCTTTGCCACGTCTTCAACCTGTAATAGCGACTGTCGAACCTGGTTGGCGTAGTCACGCTGATCCTTGGTACTGAATCCCGGTGCAGACAGAGCAACAATCACCCCATAGGTGTCGCCAAAATCGTCGTTAAAATATGGGCCCTGGACTCCCGCGGGCAGCGCCGCACGCATATCACCAACTTTTTTACGAACGGTGGTCCAAACGCCACTCACATCAGCGGCCGGCGCGTAATCTTTAATCTGAAAAATAACGACCGACTCGCCCGGCTTTGAGTAGCTGCGGATCTTATCGGCGTAGGGCACCTCCTGCAGCACGCGCTCAACACGATCAGTGACCTGCTCAGCGACTTGCAGGGCAGTCGCGCCAGGCCAGAGCGTTTTAACCACCATCACCCGCCAATTAAATGGCGGATCCTCATCCTGGCCGAGTTGAAAAAACGCCCCGACACCCATCACCAACAGCACAACCATCAGATAACGAATAAGTGCTGGATGCTCAAGCGCCCAACGGGAAAGATTAAATCCTTCGCGAAACATTCCGAATGCTTTCCCTTGATAGTCCTGCAGGATTCATTAGTCTAGGAATCGGACAGGCTCCGCATCGGATAACACATGCAATCCCGCCGCAACAATTCGATCACCCCTCTTTAATCCGGAGATCACTTCAACCGCCTGCTCCGTTGCCCGACCCAATCTGATCGGCACTTTCTTTAACCGATACTGCTCACCGGAAATGGGTTCGATCTGAAAGACGAACTCACCATTAAAGACAGCACCGATTGGTATCCAGAGCCCGGCCGCAGCTCCTTGCCTGTGACCCTGCGGTGGGCCAGCGGACGCCGCAGAACCGGACCTCCCGGTCAGTCCCATAATCACCACAACCTGGTGTGGCTCGATTCGATCACCCACTCTCCGAAGAACCTCCTCCACACGCCCGGCCTCGAGAGCACGAAGCGTGATAAACCCGAGTTGATCGCTCGTCGACTCAAATCGGGCGCGGGCCAGTTGGATTTGGGCCCTGCGACGCTCGAATTCAGCCAGGGAAATAAAGCCCTTGTCGTAGAGCCCCTGATAGCGCTTAAAGTCGGCCTCTGCAGACTCTAACTCCGCCTGAGCGGCAACGAATTGCGTGCGCGCTGATGACTCAGATAAGGCGAGATCAACCGGATCTAAGCGCGCAACCGCCTGGCCTGCGGCCACCCGATCGCCGCGCATCACCAAGACCGATAAGAGTCTGCCCGTGGCATCAAAAGACAACTGGGCGGGATCCTTACCCAGCCCGCCCCTTGATGCGGACTGGAATGCGCGAGCGGAATCGGAATCCGTAAAAGATTCGATGGAGTGCCCCACAATAAAACTCTTCACTAATTTAATTGGCGCAGGCTTCTGTGGAGGTTCTCCGCAGCCAACCAGTAGCGCGGTCGCCAATGCCAATCCAGCAATACGCTTAATTGACACCACTGATTGAACTTCCCTAGGCTTCACGGTGTCGGTCATAACGAACAAACCGATACTGGAGACTGGACGCGCTACTGAGCGCAAGTTCAGAGGCCGAACATCGCCAGACCTTGAGATCGATAATCGGAAAAAAAGCATCGCCTGGAATTTCAAGATCAATCTCGGTAATCTCCAGCGCAGTCGCACGATCAATCATGAGCTGGTAAATTTCCGCTCCCCCAATGACATAAAGCAGAGGCTCTGCCATTGCAATAATATCGTCAACACTATGCATGACGGAGACCTGAGCCCCCACTGATGACCCCGCCGCTAATACCGAAGGCTCAGGGCGCCAGGCGCCATCGCGGGACAGTACGAGTGAATGCCGATTCGGCAACGGCTTACCCAGTCGCCTAACAATTGAATCAAAGGTTTTTCGGCCCATGACCAAGGTATGCCCTGTGGTGAGGGCCTTGAATCGTTTTAAATCCTCTGGCAGATGCCACGGCAAGTCGTTATCGGCCCCAATCACACGATTCTTAGCAACTGCAGCGAGAAGAATAATCTGCTGATTTTTACTGCGGATCATCTCACTGGGAATCATCTCGTTCTGAATCATGTCGTCATGTACGATGTCGACTAGATCGCGACAGGGGCCTTGATGTGGGGGTGACTCTGGTACCCCTGGATTTCAAAATCCTCAAAACGGTAATCAAACAGCGAGGGAGGCTTGCGGTTGATCACTAACTGTGGGAGGGGGTAAGGCGTCCGCGACAGCTGCTCGGTGGCCTGCTCCATATGATTCGAGTAGAGATGGCAATCCCCGCCTGTCCAAATAAAGTCACCCACTTCAAGGTCAGTCTGCTGCGCCACCATATGCGTTAACAGGGCATAGCTTGCAATATTAAAAGGTACCCCCAGAAAGATATCGGCGCTGCGCTGATAAAGCTGACACGACAACCGACCATCGGCCACATAGAATTGAAACAAGGCATGACAAGGCGCTAGTGCCATCTGCGGAATCTGCGCCACGTTCCAGGCCGAGACAATCAGCCGCCGCGAATCGGGGGTCGCACGAATATCGCGAATCAGTTGTGTCATCTGATCAATCGTGGCCTCTGCATTTTCGGAAGTGGGCGCGGGCCAGGATCTCCATTGCTTTCCATAGACAGGGCCGAGATCACCATCTGCTCTGGCCCACTCATCCCATATCGAAACACCCTTTTCCTGCAACGGGCGCACATTTGACGAGCCACTTAGAAACCACAGCAATTCGATAATGATGGATTTGGTGTGCAACTTCTTGGTGGTCACCATTGGAAATCCATCAGATAGATTAAATCGCATCTGCCACCCAAATACGGAGCGCGTTCCGGTTCCTGTGCGGTCGGTTTTGGGCGAGCCATGAGTAAGTACATGGCGCATCATGTCAAGGTAGGTCTTCATGTCCGTATCTGTACTGTCGCGTCTACACCTTTGCGTTTGGCCATATGACCGATCGCCCGGGCATAAGAAAAACCGGCGGCTTTAAACTGATTCAATACTCGGTCTGCTGCATCCGGGGCCACGCAGGCTAATAAGCCGCCACTTGTCTGCGGATCTGTAATCAGGGTTTTAATCTCGTCGGGTAACTCGGGTGCAATGACGACGGCATTACCATAGCCCTCCCAGTTGCGCGTCGATGCCCCCGTGAAATGACCCTGGGCTATCAATTCTTTTACACCGGGAAGCACTGGAAGCGCCAAGGCCGAGACGACTGCATCTAAATCTGAGCCGCGCGCAATTTCCAGGAGGTGGCCAGCAAGTCCAAATCCTGTGATGTCGGTCAGCGCATGGACCGATGAGTCCGCGCCGAGTTGGGTGCCAACGGTATTGAGTTGCGTAGTGGACTGGATCATTTCTTTGTAGTGCTGCGGAGATAACTTCTCTTTCTTCAGTGCAGCAGAGTAGATACCAACACCTAGACCCTTACCGAGGATGAGCACATCACCAGCTTGTGCATCACGGTTGCGACGGATGTGATCTGGGTGGGCGATGCCCAGCGCCACCAGCCCATAGATCGGCTCAACAGAATCGATGGTGTGGCCGCCAGCAATTGGAATACCCGCCTGGGTACACACTGACTGGCCCCCTTCAAGAATCCTACCGATCGTTTCTTTCGAGAGCACCTGAATCGGCATCCCCACCAAGGCCAACGCAAAGATCGGAGTCGCGCCCATCGCATAGATATCTGAAATCGCATTTGTCGCAGCGATTCGACCAAATTCAAAGGGGTCATCAACCACAGGCATAAAAAAATCGGTCGTAGCCACCAAGGCCTGTGAATCATTCAGACGCCAGACCGCAGCATCATCGCTGGTCTCGGTACCCACCAAGAGCTCTTTGGCAACCACGCCAAGTGGCATCTTCGCTAAGATCTCTGACAAAATCGCAGGTGCAATCTTGCAGCCACAACCACCACCGTGTGCTAGCTCAGTTAAACGGGTTATTGCCATCGTTCTCGCTCCATGAAGCTTTAGTCTGCATTGTTGAGTATCGCACTCCGCCGTTACGCCTGTGCGTCAGCCAGCTGACGCACCAGGCGTACCAAGGCATCCCGCTCATGCGCCGGGGAGGTCAGCCGCGGCGCGAGAGCTAGACTGCTCTGGCGAAGGCTACGGGAGAATTCCTCGTCCGCGATAAAGCGAACCAGGTGTCGGGCGAGCACCTCCACATTGCCCACTGGAAAGAGCCCCGGGTAGTTCGCCCCGAGCTGGGCGCGATGAGCGGCAATGTCGCTTGCGATGACAGGGCAACGACAGGCAAGGGCTTCCGGCACCACCAAGGCGCCCCCTTCCGATACCGACGACTGAATTAAAGCGTGCACATGAGTGATCTGGCGCAGTGTCTGGGCATGGGTGAGGGCCCCCTCGAGAAGAATCCCGGGGTACTGAGACCCCAGATGGATAAGCTCTTGGGCAAGCGTGCGGTCCTGATGACTGCCCACATGAATTAACCGTACAGGAACCCGACCCCCATCGAATCGAGTTGCCCAGCCCTCTGGAAATGCTCGGTGAAATGCCAGAAATGCCGTTCGTGGGTCTTTCTCCTCGCGGATATGGGCCGCAATTAGAAAACGTACGGTTTTACTATTTGCCGAGACAGTCGGTGCATAGGGCTTGCGTTGAGGAGATGTTTGAAAAATACAATGCACTCGGCTTGAGAGCTCGGGCCAACGCTGCTGAATCTCTTGCTGCGCCTCAGTCTGAAGCGTAACGATTAACGCTGCGGCCTTCAGAGATGCTTCCGCCTCAGCGTATCGCTTTGACCCCTCTGCTGCCGGATCGAGAGCACCATACAAATCGGTGCCCGTCATCACCAAGATCACTGGGATCTCTGCGCGAACAAACGCTTGTAACTCCTGATGGGACCGTGCCGCATTAAGAACAATTGCAACAGTGCGCTGACCTGAGCTTAAACAGGCATCCAGAATATCAATAGGCTCATAGACCGACGCGTTGATACCGCTGGATCTCAGCATCTGGGCGTAACGCGATGCGGTACGCCAATTTCCCATTCCCGAGGCGGCGCCAAACGGCGTCAGTACTCGAACATCAATACGGCGGGTCATTTATTCCGGTGCGCCAACGGCAACGGTATTAAACCCCGCATCCACATAGGTAATCTCACCGGTAATACCCGAGGCGAGATCTGACAGTAAAAATGCTGCTGTATTACCAACGTCTTGAATCGTGACATTTCGACGTAAAGGGGCGTGCGACTCCACAAAATCAAGAATTTTCCCAAATCCCTTGATACCTGCTGCGGCTAACGTCTTGATCGGGCCCGCGGAAATACCATTGACCCGAATGTTGGCCGGACCAACACTCGAGGCCACGTAACGAATCGATGCCTCGAGGCTTGCCTTCGCCAGGCCCATGGTGTTGTAGTGGGCGACAACCTTCTCTGCGCCAAGGTAGGTCAAGGCCAGCATTGCACCACCGCCCTCTCGCATCATCGGATAGGCCGCCTTTGCAAGAGCCGCAAAACTATAGGCGGAGATATCGTGGGCAACTCGAAAGCCCTCTCGTGAAATTCCCTCAAGGAAGTCTCCGGCAATCGCCTCTCGCGGCGCAAATGCAATGGCATGGACAAGACCATCTAACTGGGGCCAGTGGGCCTGCAGTCCAGCAAAGCACGCGTCAATCTGACTATCCTCTGCAACATCGAGCGGAAAACAGAGGCTGCTATTAAATTCGGCTGCCATCTCTTTGACCCGCTGCTCAAACCGATCATTCTGATAGGTAAACGCCAATTGGGCGCCTTGAGCGTGACACGCCTGGGCAATTCCATAGGCGATTGACCGATTCGAGAGCAGGCCGGTCACTAAAATTCGTTTGCCCTTGAGAAACGCCATAACTACTCCTAAAAAGAAACCGGGGATCTCGCACAGGGGAATTCCCGGGCGTTAGGGCCAATTCTAATCGTCTCGGACCCTGGGCTTCGCTACACTGCCTCCTATGCATCCCCTAACCCTCGACTGCCGCCGGCCAGGCTGGCCCGCCCCCAGCACTCTGACGCAAGAGGGGGCCAGAGCCCTCGTCGCGATGGTGACTCTGCTGGTCGCGGTGTTCATCACCGCATTCGCGGTCCAGGCACAGGCCCAGTCAGCCCCAAAAGTCCGACCAGCCGGCTCGTCCGACTTTGTCCACGCAATGGCGCTGGGCGCCACGCCGCGCTACGGGTCTGATTTCACCCACTTTCGCTATGTCAATCCCAACGCCCCCCGAGGCGGCGAGTTGCGGTTATCTGCAATGGGAACCTTCGATAAGCTCAACCCCTTTACCTTGAAGGGCATTGCTGCACGTGGCGTGATGGACCTCATGTTCGAGTCACTCACCATCGGAAGCCTAGATGAGCCGATGAGTATGTACGGCCTCATTGCCAGAGACATGCAGCTTGCTCGGGACCAACTCTCGATAACCTTTCGCCTGCGTCCAGAGGCGAGATTTTCAAACGGCGATCCGATTTCAGCAGAGGATGTGAAATTCTCCTTTGATACGTTGCGCAGCAAAGCGGCCAGTCCGATCTGGCGAAACTACTGGGCAGATGTTCGTGCGGCCGTTGTCGTTGACACGCACACCATACGATTTGATTTCTTGAAGAAAAACCGTGAGCTCCACATGATCGTTGGCGCAGTGCCGGTGTTTTCAAAAAAATGGGGTAGCCAGCAGGCACGCGACAAGCCCTTTGAGCAGTGGGTCCAAGACCATCCAATTGCAAGCGGCCCCTACACCATTGAACGGCTGGATCTTGGGAAATCAATTCGGTTTAAACGGCAACCCAACTATTGGGGCGAGCAGCTGCCGACCCGAAAGGGCCAGTTTAACTTCGACTCAATCACCTTTCGCTACTACAAAGATGAATTCGCCCGGATTGAAGCCTTCAAGGCCGGTGAGTTCGACTTTGTCCACGAGAACGCCGCAAAAAACTGGGCCCGCAGTTATAGCGGCAAACGGTTCTCCGATGGTTCACTCTTAAAAGCAGAACTCCCCAACGCCAATGCCCAGGGTATGCAGGCCTTTTACTTCAACATCCGCAAACCGATGTTTCAAGATGTTCGGGTTCGCCAAGCCATCGCGCTGGCGCTTGACTACGAGTGGATGAATCGACAACTCTTCTATAACCAATACAAGCGCTCTTACTCCTACTTCACCAACACGGTGATGGCTGCAACCGATGCGCCCTCCGATGAGGAGCGAAAATTACTTGAGCCATTTCGTAACCGCGTCGACGCCGCTGTATTTGGTCCTGTCCCGATGCCGCCCAACACCCAACCACCAAATAGCCTGCGAGATAACCTTCGTAAAGCCCGTGGCCTTCTTGCAGAAGCGGGCTGGACGTACCGGGATGGCGCCCTTCGCAACGCCAGTGGTCAGGCCTTTGAATTCGAGGTGCTGCTCAGTAGCCGCACCTGGGAACGAATTCTTGCCCCGTTTTCACGAAATCTGGCCAAACTCGGCATCCAGACAAAAGTCCGTGTAACCGATACATCGCTCTATAAAAAACGAGTTGATGATTACGACTACGACATGATTGTGCATTGGTATCTTTCGAGCCAGAGTCCCGGTAATGAGCTCGTGTTTAGATTCATGAGTAACGCCGCTGATGAACCAGGAGCGGATAACTTTATTGGACTCAAAGATCCTGTAGTCGACGCACTGATTAACCGAATCCTGTCAGTGGAGTCTCGTGAACAACTAATTACCTCCGCACGTGCTCTCGACCGCGTACTCCGGGTGGGGCATTATGCGATTCCGCATTGGCACAATAATGTTCATCGGGTCTCGTTTCGCTCGGGGCTCATCGCGCCCGACACCCGCCCGGAGTATTACCACTCTGAGGACTGGGTCGTCGCGTCCTGGTGGTGGGAGAAGGCAAAATGAATTCAAGACTCTTTACGCCAGCGTTACTGCGTTATGTCGCCAAGCGACTGTTCCTGATCCTGCCAACGCTATTCGGTATTTTGCTGATTACCTTCGCGGTGATTCAATTTGTGCCGGGCGGACCAGTTGAACAGATGGTTCAGATGCTCAAAGGGGATCATGCCGCGACAGCGGGAGCGGCAGCAACCCTTCCCGGTGGAGCGGCCAATGAGGTGGGCCAGACCAGCAATATCTACCGAGGCCACCGCGGTGTCGATGCTAAAAAGCTCGAAGAAATCAAAGCCCTCTATGGCTTTGATAAGCCTGCTCATGAACGCTTTCTTCAGATGATCACGGGTTTTCTCCAGTTTGATCTTGGCAAGAGTTTTTTCCATGAACGCAGCGTCTGGGAGTTGATGAAGGACAAACTGCCGGTCTCCATCAGCCTTGGAATCTGGACTTTTCTCCTCACCTACCTCATCTCGCTACCCCTGGGCATCGCCAAGGCTGTTCGGCATGGGTCCCGGTTCGACCTCTGGACAAGCACTGCCATCTTGGTGGGCTATGCAATCCCTGGGTTCGTGTTGGGAGTGGCCCTGTTGGTGCTCTTTGGTGGGGGTAGTTTTTTGCAACTCTTTCCACTGCGGGGTCTGACATCGGACGACTGGGAGACCCTGAGCCTGGGTGCGAAGATCGCCGATTACTTCTGGCATCTCACGCTACCGATTATCTGCATGACCTTGGGTAGCTTCGCCGTAACGACAATGCTGACAAAAAATACAATGCTCGAGGAGATCCGCAAGCAATACGTCTTAACGGCGCGCGCCAAGGGCTTGGCCGAGAATATCGTACTCTGGCGTCATGTATTCCGTAACGCACTCATTCCCATTGTCACGGGATTTCCGGCCGCCTTTGTCGGTGCGTTTTTTACGGGATCACTACTCATTGAGACCCTATTTTCTCTGGATGGACTGGGGCTACTCTCCTACGAATCGGTCATTAAGCGCGACTACCCCGTTGTCATGGGGACCCTTTACTTCTTTTCTCTGATTGGCCTGTTTGCCAAACTTCTCAATGATCTGATGTATGTCTGGGTGGATCCGCGGGTTCAATTTGAGGGATCGAAGAACTCATGAGCCCCAGCCTATCGCCCAGCCAGCGTGCTTGGTTACGATTTAAACGCAATCGTCGCGGCACGATGAGCCTATGGCTGTTCGTCGTTGCGTTCTCTGTCTCGTTACTCGCGGATGTTCTCTCCAACGACCGGCCCCTGATTGTTCACTACGATAACCGGTATTACTTCCCGCTCGTTGAGCAATACCCTGAAAAGATTTTCGGGGGTGACTTTGAAACACCGACCGATTTCCTTGATCCTTTTATTGAAGGCAACATCCGGTCCGGAGATAACTGGGCGATTTATCCGCTCAATCGCTATGCATTTGACAGCCTCAATTATTTTGCACCAAGCCCAAACCCGGCAGCACCCTCAGCGGTGAACTGGCTGGGCACAGACGACCGTGGCCGCGATGTGCTGGCCAGGCTGCTCTACGGATTCCGTACCTCAGTGCTCTTTGGTCTCGCCTTAACCGTTATTGGGGTAGTACTGGGCGTGATCATGGGCGCTTTACAGGGCTACTTCGCGGGCAAGACTGATTTAATTATTCAGCGTTTCATTGAGATCTGGGGGTCGGTACCCGAACTCTACCTTCTCATTATCTTGGCCTCTGTCTTTGAGCCCGGCCTACTCATTCTCTTAGTGATTCTGTCGCTCTTTGGATGGATGGGCCTATCCGACTACGTGCGAGCCGAATTCCTAAGAAATCGATCGCTTGACTATGTCACTGCGGCACGCGCACTTGGACTAAATAGCTCTCAGATTATCTGGCGGCACGTCCTGCCCAACAGTCTCACACCCGTAATTGCTTTCTTACCGTTTCGAATGAGCGCATCAATACTTGCGCTGACTAGCCTTGATTTTCTGGGTTTGGGTGTGCCCTCCTCAACCCCAAGCCTTGGCGAATTGCTCGCACAAGGCAAGGCCAATCTCGACGCCTGGTGGATCTCCCTTGGTACTTTCGGTGTGCTCGTCGCGTTACTGCTGCTTCTGATCTTTATCGGAGAAGCTCTCCGAGACGCCTTGGATACCCGTCGTGGATAAATCAACTCAGCGGATTTTACGTGTGAGCCATCTCGGGGTGCGCTTCGGGGTAGGCCTGCACTCCGGATCGGCACCAGAAGACCCTGGCTCCACTATTGCCGTTAGTGATGTCAGTTTCGATATCTATGCAGGCCAGCGATTTGCACTTGTCGGTGAATCCGGCAGCGGTAAAACAGTGACGGCGCTCTCTATTCTCAAGCTACTGCCTGATGCCCAGACCACTGGGCAGATTCTATGGACATCGAACGGAGACCCGGGGGTTGATCTGGCGTGTTGTTCGGACCGAGAGATTCGTTCGATTCGCGGCCGGGAGATCGCAATGATCTTTCAAGAGCCGATGTCTGCGCTTAATCCCTTGTTTAGCGTCGGGCAGCAGATTGCTGAGGTGCTCGAAACGCATGAGGGGCTATCGCGGAGAGCCGCATTTGATCGCGCTGTCACACTGCTTGATCGCACGGGCATTGAAGAGCCGCAACGCCGTGCGAATGCCTTTCCTCATCAATTATCGGGTGGGCAGCGTCAACGCGCGGTCATCGCGATGGCCCTCGCCTGCAATCCGAAGCTGCTTATTGCCGATGAGCCCACCACCGCCCTTGATGTCACGATTCGCGAGCAGGTCCTAGAGCTTCTGCTACAGATTCAGCGTGAAGATGGCATGGCAATTCTGTTAATCACCCATGATCTCCCGCTCGTGGCTCGCTTTGCCGATGCAGTTGGCGTTATGCAGCAAGGCTTGCTCGTTGAGCATAAAGCCACGGGCGCCCTGTTTGCCAGCCCGGAGCATGAGTACACCCGTCGCCTTCTCTCGAGCCGACCCCAGCGGATGGTATCCGGAACGGTCGACTCCAAGGAATTGATGTCGGCCCGTCACCTGCGGTGTCAGTTTAATATTCCTCTGGGCTGGTGGAAAAAACGTGAGTTCATTGCTGTCGATGACTGCTCGCTTCGCCTCAATAGCGCAGAAACTCTCGGCATCGTAGGTGAATCCGGGTCTGGCAAAACCACACTTGCGCTCGCCTTACTTCGCCTAAGTGCCGCCGAGGTATCGGGCGAAGTCACGCTTGATGATCAATCCATTACACAAGCCAGCAAAGCGGACCTGCGGCGCCTGCGCCGACATATGCAGATTGTTTTTCAGGATCCGTTTAGTGCGCTCTCACCGCGTATGACCATCGGCCAGATTCTTGAAGAGGGGTTAAAACTCCATTTTCCAGAGATGGGCCGCGTGGATCGCGACACCCGTCTCGCGACAATGCTCCGTGAAGTCGGTCTTCCCGAAGACTGCGTCTCACGCTATCCCCATGAATTCTCGGGCGGTCAGCGCCAACGCATTGCAATTGCCCGCGCCGTGATCTTGCAGCCCAATTTAATCGTGCTTGATGAACCTACCAGCGCACTTGATGTCTCGGTTCAGCAGCAGGTTCTGGAGCTCCTCGTAAAGCTTCAGCGGGTGCATGCAATGGCCTATTGTCTGATCACCCACGATCTCGCTGTGATTCGTGCAATGGCTCACCGGGTAATTGTGATGCATCAGGGGAAAATCGTGGAATCAGGCCCGACCGTTGATGTTCTCGATCGTCCACAAGCGGCCTATACACAACAGCTCATCAATGCCGCTTTTGCCACTGATCGGTTTGCCTGATTGTAACGAGGAGATCGCTCGCCCCAGACTTAGGTTTTCGGAAGCGTCACGCCCGTCTGGCCCTGATATTTCCCACCTTTATCCTTATAAGAGGTCTCGCAGACTTCATCGCTTTCAAAAAACAGCATCTGCGCACACCCCTCTCCAGCGTAGATCTTTGCCGGCAGCGGCGTTGAGTTCGAGAACTCGAGAGTGACATGGCCTTCCCACTCGGGCTCTAAGGGCGTTACATTCACGATAATTCCGCAATTTTTGACGAACACACCGCTTTCAAGAGCAAAATTTCCAGCCTCAGGAACGGTTAAACAAAAGACGTCATGCTCTCCACCTAATGAACGAGCCGACTTTACCTTGTGGTTTAACTGTCCGTATTGGATGCGTGGCTCTTCAGCCTTAAATCCTTTACCTCTACCTTGGAACGCAGAAATTAATTCTGGAAAACGACGGAAAACCGATCGGTCGCATCCTAACAACCTGGCCGCGCCACGAATTGATCCTGTCTGATGAAGCGCCCTCAACACCGAATCCTCATTGATCTCAGAGCGCAAATTGATCTGGCGAGCAATCTCAGCCTGTCGGCTCTTGCGTTCCGGTGATCCGTTTGCCCAGGCGCTGCGCATCAACTCGCTGTGCAACTGCCGCGCGATCGGATCCGCGTAACGCGAACGATGCGCTGCGCTCTGAAGCGCGCGCGTCTGGTGGGATACGCATTGCCGTTGGGCAAGCAATCGATCCCTCGTCTCCCGATATCTGTCCTCAGACCAGAATTCCTTAGCCTTTTTACTTTGACTTTGACTAAAACGCTCCGCCCAATGCGGGTCCTGCATTAACGTCGCAAGGGCAGCTTTTATCGATGCGCCATGCTCTTGCGGATCGAACTCATCGCCGTAGCTCGTTTGGTTGTGATGGGCAACATGCTCTTTAGCCAACATACGCACCAGATTCCACGGATTATTGTTGAGTCGGTCGTGATCTACATGATGGCGGTGGGTTCCCACCTGATCCGCATACATACCGAAACGAACATTCCAATCGTCTGACAATCGATGAGTCGGCATGAGATGGCCATTTAGAGGCTGATAAACCATCTCATAGCCTCGAAAAATCGACCGATATAACGGCATCAATGAATCGCCAGGGCCAAGTTCGGCCGCCGCCACCCAGCGACCATCCCGTCGCATGAACAGATGATCAGGTGTTGCATTAATCACCTGTCCATTATCGAGTTCCACTTCGACCAGGTTGTCTCTGCCAACATATCGGGGGGATTCAAGTTGTGTGACGATTAAGCGTCCGTTTTCACCAATGCTGTAACCCCAGAAACGCTCACCCGCCTCATAACGACGTGCCATCTCTTCTAACGTTGGTGCGGTGCCATCGACAAGGGCCACGCGCGTATCACCGCGAAAACAGCGGGCATACGTGCTTTTACCCAGGCAGACCGTTAGGACGCTGCGGGGTATTCGGAAATACTCGACCGTGCGCGCCAGCGCGAATGAGTTGGGTGGAATAATGCAGACATCGCCTTTGAAATCGACGAATGAGCCCGTATCGAAATTCTTTGGGTCGACGATCGTGCTGTTGATGTTCGTAAAAATCTTGAATTCATCGGCACATCGGACATCGTAGCCATAGCTAGATGTGCCATAAGAAACAATTTTATGGTCCCCAACGTACCGCACCTGGTCGGCAGCAAAAGGGGCAATCATCTGGTGAGACTCCGCCATGCGGCGGATCCACTTGTCGCTTTTTATACTCATAGTGTGAGAATTTTCTCACACCCGAAGGTCTAGGTGCCGACGATCTTGATGCTCGGGAATTTTGCGCTGTGATCCTCGGACAAGAGCGCCACCCGGGCCCCAATCGTGCGTGCAATCTCCCGGTAGGCCTGGGCGATTGCCCCCTGCGGCTCGGCGACTACCGAAGGGCGACCTGAGTCCGCCTGCTCACGAATCCGGATATCCAAAGGCAGTGAGCCCAAGAACTGAACATCGTACTGATCGGCCATGCGGGCACCACCACCCTCGCCAAAGATATGTTCAACATTTCCACATTTTGAGCAGATATGCATCGCCATGTTCTCAATAATGCCCAGAATCGGCACCTTTACTTTCTCAAACATGACCAAGCCTTTTTTTGCATCAAGCAGCGCAATATCCTGCGGCGTTGTCACGATAACGGCCCCAGTCACCGGTACCCGCTGGGAGAGCGTTAGCTGAATATCGCCAGTGCCTGGTGGCATATCCACGACGAGGTAGTCCACATCATCCCAAGCGGTCTCAGTCAGGAGTTGCTCCATGGCTGACGAGGCCATCGGTCCTCGCCAGACCATTGGGGTGTCGTCATTCGTCAACATGCCCATTGAAATCACTTGAACACCATGGGCCACCTTCGGCTCGATTTTGTTTTGATCGTTCGAGTAGGCCTGGCCCGCGGTCCCCAGCATCATGGTCTGCGAAGGGCCATAAATGTCGGCATCCATCATCCCCACACGGGCTCCCTCTGCGGCGAGAGCCAACGCCAGATTGGCAGCGGTCGTGCTCTTGCCAACCCCACCCTTGCCAGATGCGACTGCGATGATATTTTTGATTCCGCTCAAACGCTTCATCGACGCTGGTGTGGCGCGCGCCTTCACCTTCACACTCACACTAACAACGACCTTGCCCCCCGGCGCCACCCCAGCGAGGGCGCGGCTCACACGGTCCTTCCAGAGAGATTCCTCGCCCATGGCCGCGTAAGGCAGAACAATCTCCACCGATAAAGCACCATCTTTAATGGCAACCTCACCCACCATTTTGGCGGACACGAGGTCTCTGCCCGGCGCAGGGCCAAGACGGGGGTCGAAGACCGTGGATAAGAGGGCGTTTACTGAACTCTGGAGATCTGTTGTCATAGTTGGGGCAGAATACATGGCTTGAAGTGCCAAACAGTATCAAAAAGCCCTCGTATCTTCCCGAATTCCCCCGCAAATGCCCGAACAATCCTCTGCCAACGCCTCTCAGAAGCCCCAACGAAAGATCCTGGTAACGTCGGCGCTTCCCTATGCCAATGGTGCGATCCATCTCGGGCACCTTGTGGAGTACATCCAAACGGATATCTGGGCGAGATTCCAACGAATGCGGGGACACGACGTTGTTTATGTCTGTGCAGACGACACCCACGGCACACCCATCATGCTTCGCGCAGAAAAGGAAGGCATCACCCCTGAGGCCTTAATCGACAAAGTCTGGTCCGAACACACCCGAGACTTCGCTGGGTTTGGTATCTCTTTTGATCACTATTACTCAACCCATTCGCCCGAGAACAAGGCGCTCTCCGAGTCTTTCTATGCGGCGCTGAGCGCTCAAGGTCTTATCGAAGTGCGATGTATTGAGCAGATGTACGATCCCATTAAGAATATGTTTCTGCCCGACCGATTTATCAAGGGAGAGTGCCCGAAGTGCGGCGCAAGAGAGCAATACGGCGACTCCTGCGAGTCCTGTGGCGCAACCTACGGGCCCACCGATTTAAAAAATCCGTTTTCAGTGGTCTCGGGTGCAACCCCGATTCGGAAAGAATCTGATCATTATTTTTTCAGACTCTCTGATCCCCGCTGCTCCGACTTCCTTCGCCAATGGGCTATCGACGATGCGCGCCTTCAGCCTGAGGCGAGCAATAAACTCAAGGAGTGGCTTGGAGAGGAGGCTTGTCTCAGCGACTGGGATATCTCCCGTGATGCGCCCTATTTTGGCTTCGAAATCCCGGATGCACCAGGCAAATACTTTTATGTCTGGCTTGACGCCCCAATCGGCTATTACGCAAGTCTTAAGAAATTCTGCAGCGACACCGGACGCGACTTCGACCGCTTTGTCGCGCCGGACTCTGATGTTGAGCAGTACCACTTTATTGGCAAAGATATCCTGTACTTTCACACCCTGTTTTGGCCTGCCATGCTGAAGTTTGCGGGCTACAGAACCCCAACCAATGTGTTTGCACACGGATTTCTGACAGTTGATGGTGCCAAGATGAGCAAATCTCGGGGAACCTTTATTACTGCACAGAGTTATCTGGACCAGAAACTCAATCCCGAGTGGCTACGGTACTACTTCGCCGCCAAGCTCAATGGAACGATGGAAGATCTCGACCTAAACCTCGCCGATTTCATCGCCCGTATTAATAGCGACCTTGTCGGAAAGTTTATTAACATCGCGAGTCGCTCAGCGGGTTTTATCTCCAAGCGATTCGATGGGGCGCTCTGCCTCGAATCGCTTCAGAGCACTCATGCGCTCTCGCAGGCTATCCTCGCAACCGCTCCTGAGATTGCGCAGGCCTACGAATCCCGAGATACCGCCCGAGTAATCCGGGAGGCAACAGCCCTAATGGATCTCATTAACGGCTTCGTCGATAGCGAAAAACCTTGGGAGTTGGCCAAGCAGGCGGCTGAATCTCCCGAGCGCCTACCCCAGCTCCAGGCGATCTGCACCATCGTGCTGAAGGCCTTTGCCCAGCTAACGATCGTGCTCAAACCGGTATTACCCGCCACGGCCGAGCGGATTGAACGAGAGGTCTTTGGCCTCGAGCGGCCGCTCTCCTGGTCGGACCTCGAGGCCCCACCGATCTGCCGATTACAGGGCTTTTCGCATCTGCTGACCCGTGTCGATCGGGAGGCTATAGACGCCTTAGTTGCTGTGAATCAGCAATCCCTCGGCTAAAATCCAGCCATGGCCCTCTACGAATCCGACATTACCCAGTTTCTTCGTACCCTGAAGGACAACAAACCCGAGCTTGAAGATGCCCAACAGGCGGGACGTCTTCTTCTCTGGGACAAAACACCCATCGCGCTTGACGATAGTGAGCGGGCTCGAACGGTCAAGGTCAAACAAAAACCTTACGTGTATCAGCCCGACTGAGCTCGCAAGGCCGAATCCCATCCTAATTGCAGATTTCATTAATGACGCACGCCGCAGAGCCCTCAGCCACTGAGCCTGAACTAGCCCAGGCCTTGGACCCTGCGGATCAATTGACAGAGTCCGCTGCCGCGGCCTTGCTGCCAGAAGCCTTTGCCCGGCTCTATGGGGAGCCCCTTACTGAGATTCCAAAAGATCTCTATATCCCCCCTGATGCGCTAGAGGTAATCCTCGAGAGCTTCGAGGGACCTTTGGACCTCCTACTTTATTTAATTCGCAGACAGAACTTTAATATTCTTGATATTCCAATGGCAGAGGTCACGAAGCAATATCTCCGCTATGTTGAGGAGATTCGTTCGCGTAATCTAGAGCTTGCAGCAGATTACCTCTTGATGGCAGCGATGCTCATCGAGATCAAATCGCGCATGCTCCTGCCCGTTCGTCCAAAAGACGGGGAGGAAGAAGTGGATGACCCACGCGCGGAATTGGTCCGTCGACTTTTAGAGTACGAGCAGATGAAGATTGCCGCCCAGCAGATTGATAAATTTCCGCAGTTAGGCCGCGATGTTCTGGTCGCTCAGGTGGTGGTCGACCAGACGATGGCGCCGCGTCTGCCCGATGTCGACCCCAACGATTTGCGTGCTGCCTGGGCCGACATACTGCGCAGAGCAAAACTCACCGCCCACCACACCATCTCACGAGAGCCGTTATCCGTTCGTGAACATATGTCAAGAATTCTAAAGTTTCTGCAAGGCAGGCCCTTTGTTGAATTCTCAGAACTCTTCATGGAAGAGCTTGCCCACGGTGGCGGAGTCCCGATTGTCGTTGTGCATTTTCTTGCTCTACTCGAACTTGCACGCGAAGGCCTTGTAGAAGTAACACAGGCCGAGGCCTATGCTCCTATCTATGTTCGATTGGGCTTCACGGCCTCTTAGGAACTGGCTCTGAAAGCGCCAGACTTGGAATTAACCGCCCGCGCAACTCGCAACGCTCCTCTGCCAAATGCCCTTGGGCTTGCGGCACGCGCCACCGACAGCATCTTGATCGATCGGCTCGATACTCTCGCGCAGATTACGCCTGAGCTCGCAGATCACCCACGGGTCATCCTCGGATCCGGAACAAATGTTGTCTTGCATGCACCGATCAAGGCAACCGCCCTTATCAATGGACTAAAGGGTAAATCGATCACGCCAACAGGAGAGCTTACCTGCGCCTCGGGTGAGCTCTGGCACGAGTTGGTGATGTGGTCTTTGGATCAGGGCTTCTCGGGATTAGAAAATCTCGCCCTCATTCCCGGCACGGTGGGTGCCGCCCCTGTTCAGAATATCGGCGCCTATGGGGTCGAGTTAAAGGACCTCCTCGTGCGCCTTGCGGCCTGGGACTTTCATCAGGCCCAACTCGTAAGCTTCACCCGGGATCAATGCCAGTTTGCCTATCGAGACAGCATTTTTAAGCAGGCCTCGGTACAGGGCCCATGGAATAAGCCACGCTACTTCATTACAGAGATCACCTGTCAGCTCTCGGTCTCGTCTGAGGCGACCCTCAATACACGCTATGCAGATCTTGGTGAGGCCATCAAGAGCTATCCGCAACCGATCACTGCTCAGGATGTTGCGCAGGCCGTGATTTGCCTGCGACAGAAAAAATTACCCGACCCCCAACAGATTGGAAATGTAGGCAGCTTCTTTAAAAATCCAATCATCAGTCGATTGCAAGCCAAACACTTAAAACTTCTTCACCCCGATCTGCCGCAGTACGATCTTACAGACAGCAAGGAAGACCTCTGTAAGATTCCTGCTGCCTGGCTAATCGAGCGCTGTGGATTTAAAGGCGCGCGACGGGGCGATGCAGGGGTGCACGACGGGCACGCCCTTGTGATTGTGAATCACGGAGATGCAAACGGAAGAGAGATTCTTGCGCTTGCCCAAGAGATCCAACAAACCGTAGTGGGAAAATTCGGGGTGTTTCTTGAGCCGGAACCCATCTTTATGCCTGCGATTTAATTACGCCTTATCCGCGACGAAATACCAGCCGATCATCCGTAGACGCTTTTCTGTCAAACCCATACTCTTCATAATCAAAATCTCGAAGACCGGCGGGATCATCCACCTTATTCTCGATTGCATACCGCACCATCAGGCCTCTGGCGCGCTTAGCGCTAAAACTCACCACCTTATATTGGCCTGCTTTCTTCTCCTGAAAGACTGGTGTGACCACCGGGTAGGTGAGGCCCTTGACGGCTTTAAAGTATTCATCCGAGGCAAGATTAATCAGAACCTTTGTCTTGTGCGCAGCGAGCTCCGAGTTTAGTGCGCAGCCAATCCGGTCGCCCCAGAACCTGTATAAGTCCTTTCCCTCCCGATTCGGCAAGGCAGTTCCCATCTCGAGTCGATAGGGCTGCATCAAATCAAGAGGGCGCAGCAGGCCGTAGAGCCCGGAGAGAATTCTGAGGTGTTTTTGCGTGCGCTCGAGCTGCGATTTATTGAGAGAGTTGGCATCTAACCCCTCATAGACATCACCATTAAACGCAAGTACCGCCTGCTTCGCATTGTTCTCTGTAAAGGGCCTCTTCCACGCACCATAACGGGCCACATTGAGCGCAGCCAGCGAATCGCTGAGGCTCATGAGCGCAGCGATCTTGGCCATCGACATGGGTGCAAGAATTTTAACGAGCTCTGAGGATTGTTCTAAAAAATCACACTGCGACGCGGTTGTAATCTTGGGCGGCGTGTCAAAATCCAAGGTCTTGGCAGGCGAGATCACCATTAACATGGCAGACTCCTTTAGGCACTATGATGATGAGAAGAGGCGTATTTTAGACATGATGAAGACTTTTAGACTCTCGCGGCTGGGAGTGTTTCTCTGGGCCCTGGTGGGGGCGGTAATGCTTACGGCCTGCGGAGGCAGCGCTCTAAAAAAACCATCCCTCGAGGTGGCCGAGGTTCGGATCGCAGACTTTGATCGTGATGCAGTCCAGCTCACGGTGACGCTCAAGGTTCAGAATCCTAATCCGATCGAACTCTCCATCACCGATATCCAGGCTAAGTTCTTTCTGGCTAATCAAGAGGCAGGTCAAATCGAATCTGCCCAAGCGAAATATCTACTCCCTGCATCAGGCTCCGTGATGCTCCCGATTAAGGTCAACATCCCTTTTAAATCCCTTCCGGATACGCTGAAAAAAAGCACGCTTGCATTGGTGAGCGGTGGCCTGCCCTACAAAATCACAGGCAGTATCACCACCTTTAACGGATTACTTAATGTCCCCTTCGAAAAAACAGGCGAAATCGGTAAACGCCGTTAAACAGGCTAAGTGCGCTCCCACCAGTTTGTCGAGAACTGGCCCTGCAGCCAGTCAATAAAGCCCATCACCTTGGCGGGAACCATCCGAGGAGACGGATAAACCGCATGGATTTCCTGCGAAGGCAATGTCCAGCGCTCTAAGAGCGGCTCAACGGAGCCGGTTCGCACGGATTCATAGGCTACAACCCAAGGCAGTGCGGCAACGCCCATGCCCGAGCGTGCCGCAAGGAGCAGGGCCGATAGATTGTTTGATCGCAGCGGACCGTGCACAGGAATTAACTCAGTTTTTCCATCCGCACCGGTCAACTGCCAACGGGCATCACCCTGAACGGTGCTGTAGATCAAGGCCTCGTGGTCGCTCAGTTCCGCGGGCCGCGTCGGCCTGCCCCGTGCCGAAAGGTAGCTTGATGAGGCCACCAACACCCAAGGGTTCATTGCAAGGTACTTCGCCCCAAGTGTTGAATCCGCGAGCGACCCCATACGAATTGCGACATCAACGCCCTGCTCAATCAAATTAACATAACGATCGTCAAAACTGAGATCGATCTGCAGCTTCGGATTAAGCCGCATAAACTCAATCACCAAGGGCGCTAACACCCGTCTTCCAAAGGCTACGGAGGTGCTCACCCGCAGGGCCCCCTGGACCTGCGACTGCAACAACGCAGCCACGGTGTCCGCCTCCTCCACATGGTGAACGATAAGCCGGCACTTCTCGTAGAAGAGCACACCAATCTCCGTAGGCGTCACCCCATGGGTCGTGCGATGCAGGAGCCGGGCGTCGAGCCGCTTCTCGAGCTGGGCGACCATCTTGGTCGCCGTTGGCTGGCCGATGCCAAGCTCGGCAGCCGCCTTGCTAAAAGAGCCCAGGTCGACCAAGCGAACAAAGAGCCTGAGGGATTGAATACGGTCCATACCGTCATGGTATTCCAAAATGGAATACCTGTAATGCCCGGGCGGCAGGTTCCCTGATCGGTGCATGGCTGACACACTCCCCTCAGAGCAAAGCAGACCCTGAAAAAATCAAGGAGACCCAAGAAATGGCAAAAATGAGGGCCGTTATGGCCGCAGTACAAGTGATGGAAAAAGAGGGAATCACCCAGGCGTTCGGCGTTCCCGGCGCAGCGATCAACCCAATGTATGCGGCCTTGCGCGAGCGGCAATCCATAAGCCACATTCTTGCCCGCCACGTCGAGGGCGCCTCCCACATGGCAGAGGGCTATACCCGTGCTGCACCGGGCAATATTGGCGTCTGTATCGGGACATCCGGCCCTGCCGGCACCGACATGATCACGGGCCTTTACTCTGCAATTGCCGACTCTATCCCCATTCTCTGCATCACAGGCCAGGCCCCCCGTGCACGGCTCTATAAAGAGGATTTTCAGGCGGTCGACATCGAAAGCATCGCCAAACCCGTAACCAAAATGGCAGTAACGGTTCGCGAGCCCGCCCTCGTTCCGCGAGTCTTTCAACAGGCCTTCCACCTCATGCGCTCGGGCCGCCCCGGCCCCGTATTGATTGATCTGCCCTTCGATGTCCAGATGGCAGAAATCGAATTCGATATCGAGACCTATGAGCCCCTGCCCGTCTACAAACCCGCAGTTACCCGTAAGCAGGCAGAAAAAGCGATCGATATGCTCTTAGCTGCTGATAAGCCCCTGATTGTTGCGGGCGGCGGCGTGATCAACGCAGACGCAAGCGCCCTGCTCCAAGAGTTCGCAGAACTCGTCAACGTCCCCGTCATTCCCACGCTAATGGGCTGGGGCACAATCCCCGATGACCACCCCTTGATGGCCGGAATGGTTGGGCTCCAGACGAGCCACCGCTACGGCAACGCCACCATGCTGGCCAGCGACTTTGTATTCGGAATCGGTAACCGTTGGGCAAATCGACACACAGGATCAATTGAGGTCTACACGAAAGGCCGGAAATTCGTTCACGTGGACATTGAACCCACCCAGATTGGCCGGGTGTTTAATCCCGACTTCGGAATCGTATCCGATGCAAAATCTGCGCTCACATTGTTTATAGAAGTAGCCCGCGAGCGTCAGGCAGCAAAAAAGCTAAAGAATTTCTCACAGTGGGTTGCCCGGTGCCAAGAGCGCAAAAAGCTTATGCTGCGCAAGTCGCACTACACCGAGACCCCAATTAAACCGATGCGTGTCTACGAGGAAATGAATAAAGCTTTCCCGCGCGACACGATTTATGTCACCACCATCGGCTTATCTCAGATCGCTGGGGCGCAGTTCTTAAACGTCTTCGGCCCGAGACAGTGGATTAACTGCGGCCAGGCAGGTCCCTTGGGCTGGACGATCCCCGCCGCACTCGGTGTGGTCGCGGCCGATCCCACCCGCACGGTTGTGGGGCTCGCTGGCGACTATGATTTCCAGTTCTTGATTGAAGAGCTCGCCGTTGGTGCTCAGTTCCGTCTGCCCTATGTTCAAGTCCTGGTCAATAACAGCTACCTTGGTCTGATTCGTCAGGCGCAGCGTAATTTTGAAATGGATTTCAATGTTCAGCTCGCGTTTGAGAATCAGAATATCGATGACCCAGTCCTCAAGGGGTATGGCGTGGATCACCAGGCCGTCGTAATCGGCCTTGGCTGTAAAGCATTACGCGTAACAGACCCCGAGAAGATTGAGAGCGCGCTGATCCAGGCCCAGAAGATGGCCCGAGAGTTCCGGGTTCCAGTCGTTGTTGAGGTCATTCTCGAAAAAGTAACCAATATTGCAATGGGCACCGAGATTGACAGCGTTAATGAGTTTGAAGCGGTCGACTGTCGCCACCCTGAGGGCCTCAAAGGCCTTGAGATGGCGGGGCTGCTCGAGTAGACTTCTGTTGCACTGAAACCAAATCCGGCTGCATGTCAGCCGGATTTCTTTTTATTAATGACTAAAGGATGGACATGCCGAAGTTTGCCGCAAACCTGACCATGCTGTTTAACGAGGTCCCCTTTCTGGACCGCTTCGAGGCCGCTGCGAAAAATGGCTTTAAGGCAGTCGAGTTTCTTTTCCCCTACGCCTACCCAACGCAAGAGATCAAAGCAAGGCTCGATGCACACCATCTAAGTCTTGTTCTTCACAACCTGCCCGCGGGTAACTGGGATTCCGGTGAGCGCGGCATCGGTTGTCTGCCTGATCGGGTTGATGAATTCAGGGCAGGTGTCAAGCAAGCAATCGAGGTCGCCACACAACTCGGTGCCCCACAGCTGAACTGTCTTGCCGGCAAGGCGCCCGCAGGCGTTAGTCACGAACTCTTACGTAAGACATTTGTTGAGAATCTGCGTTATGCCGCAGCAGAATTCAAAAAAGCCAACCTGAGGCTACTCATTGAGCCGATCAACACCTTCGATATTCCAGGCTTTTATCTCAACACCACCCTCCAGGCCATCAGCATTCTTGATGAAGTCGGCGCCGATAACGCCTTCGTTCAATACGATATCTACCATGCTCAGCGCATGGAGGGTGAGCTTGCTGCCACGATGCAGAAGTTCCTCTCCCGGATCGGGCATATGCAACTGGCCGATAATCCCGCCCGCAATGAGCCTGGGACCGGAGAGATCAACTACCGATTCCTATTTCAATTTATCGATAAGATCGGGTATCCCGGATGGATCGGGTGCGAATACAAGCCCGCCACAACGACCGAAGCGGGCCTTGGCTGGCGCTCGACTCTCTGCTAATACTTAATTAAAGGACAACCTCATGGCATCCCAATCCCTGAATCTCGGTTTTATCGGCCTCGGCATCATGGGCGCCCCCATGTGCGGCCATCTCATCGCTGGTGGCCATAAGATGTTTGTCACTACCCGCAGCAAAGTGCCCGAGACCATCGCACAGACAGGCGCCACCGTCTGTAAATCTGCGCATGAAGTGGCCTCGCGAGCCGATATAATTTTCCTTATGGTTCCCGACACGCCGGATGTCGAACGCGTGCTGTTCGGAGATCAAGGGGTTGCCTCTGGCCTTACTCAAGGTAAGGTGGTGGTCGATATGAGCTCCATATCCCCAATCGCGACCAAAGAGTACGCACAGAAAGTCAATGCGCTTGGCTGCGAATACCTCGATGCACCCGTATCAGGTGGCGAGGTTGGCGCTAAAAACGCAGCGCTCACCATCATGGTTGGCGGAAGCGATACAACCTTCGATCGTGTTAAACCACTCTTTGAGTTAATGGGCAAGAACATCACTCTGGTCGGTGGCAATGGCGATGGTCAGACCGCAAAGGTTGCCAACCAGATCATCGTTGCACTCAATATTGAGGCCGTTTCCGAGGCCTTGTTGTTCGCAGCCAAAGCGGGTGCAGATCCCGCCAAAGTCCGCCAAGCCTTAATGGGCGGATTCGCCGCATCCCGCATCTTGGAAGTCCATGGTGAACGAATGATCAACCGAACATTCAATCCTGGGTTCCGAATCGAGTTACACCAGAAGGACTTAAATCTTGCCCTGGCGAGTGCGCGGGCGCTTGGTGTCTCACTTCCGAATACCGCGACAGCACAAGAGCTATTTAATGCCTGTTCAGCAAACGGCGGCAAAGCCTGGGATCATTCGGCAATGGTTAAGGCGCTCGAAAAGCTTGCAAATTTTGAAATCGGTCAAAAAACTTAATGCTCACAGAGCTTCTTAGCAAGAACCGGGAATGGGTCGCGGGCGTCACAGCAGGCGACCCTGATTTTTTTACCAAGCTCGTTAATCAGCAAACGCCTGAGTATCTCTGGATCGGTTGTGCAGATTCACGGGTTCCCGCAAATGAAATCACGGGGTTAGCGCCCGGTGAGCTGTTCGTTCACCGCAATATTGCAAATGTAGTGGTGCATACAGATCTTAATGCTCTGTCTGTCATTCAGTTTGCAATTGATCTACTCAAGGTAAAACACATCATTGTTGTGGGCCACTACGGCTGCTCGGGGGTCAAGGCCGCACTCGATAACACCCGCGTAGGCCTAGCCGATAACTGGATCCGACATGTCCGAGATGTCAGCGATAAACACGAGCCTTATCTTGGAAGCGTTATGAATAGGGGTGCTCGCCTTGATGCACTCTGTGAGCTCAATGTGATCGAACAGGTTGTTAATGTCTGCCACTCCACAAGCGTTCAAGACGCCTGGAAGCGAGACCAATCCGTCACAGTTCACGGATGGGTCTATGGCCTAAAAGACGGCCTGCTTCGCGATCTCAATATGAGTATCGCCAATAACGATGAACTATCAATGCGTTATCAGGCTGCGATCGGCCGATATAACGGGTAATCTGTGTAGCCTTTTTCACCGCCGCCGTAGAAGGTCTCTGCATCTGGCGTATTTAACGGATAAGCGTTTTTAAATCGGGAAACCAGGTCTGGATTCGCGAGAAATGGCACACCCAGGGCAATCAGATCGGCCGCGCCATCGGAGACTGCCTTTTCGGCCATCTCTTTTGAGTAGCCATTGTTGGCCATCGTTGCAATGCCGCCTGCGGCTTTAAAGGCTTGCTCGAGTGCTAGGAAATCCACCTCGGGCCTGGCGTCACGTGGGCCACCCGTCTGGCCCTCAATCACATGGAGATAGGCTAGGCCACGCTGGCCGAGTGCCTGAGCGACATAGTGGAATAAGGGTTGTGGTGACGTATCGTCGATATCATTGAATGTCGACGCAGGCGATATCCGCGCTCCTACTCGCGATGCAGGAAATACCGTAGACACTGCGTCAACCACTTCGAGCAAAAACCGCGCCCGATTCTCGATACTGCCGCCGTACTGATCGGATCGTTTATTGGTTTTGTCGCGCAGAAATTGATCGATAAGATATCCATTGGCTGCGTGAACCTCGACCATATCAAAGCCGGCCTCCTTGGCATTAAGGGCGGCCTGCCGATAGGTTGCCACTAGGTCAGCGATCTCATTGGGCAGGAGTGCTCGCGGTGTTGAGACATTCTCAAAACCCGATGGAATAAATACCTTCGCATCAGCCGCAATCGCCGACGGCGCAACCGGTGAGGCCCGATTCGGCTGAAAATAGGTGTGAGAAATTCTGCCCACATGCCAAAGCTGGAGGCAGATTTTCCCTCCCTGGGCATGTACCGCAGCGACAACTCTCTTCCACGCTGCGATCTGTCCTACCGTATAGATTCCTGGTGTCGCGAGGTAACCCTGGCCCTGCTGACAGATCTGAGTGGCTTCGGTAATGATTAGACCCGCACTCGCCCGCTGCGCGTAATAGGTCGCAACCAACTCCGTTGGTTCCAACTCGGCGTTGGCTCGGCTGCGCGTTAAGGGCGCCATCACCATCCGATTGGAAAAAGAGAGATCGCCAATCGAAAATGGCTCATACAACGAATGCACAGTCGACATTACAACTCCTTAATTAGGTTTAGACGAGCTTATTAGAACGGTAATCCGCAATGGCCTGCTCAATCTCCTCTCGGGTGTTCATCACGAAAGGGCCATGCTGAACGATAGGCTCATTGAGTGGCTTTGCGGCGAGCAAGAGAAATTTTGTGGCGGCCGTTCCCGCGCAAAGACAGAGCATATCGCCCGCGCTGAATACCCCCCCCTGCTTGGCTTTAAGCGCCTGGGTGAGGCTCGATTCGGGATTGGCCACCAGCTCACCCTCGTAGACGTAGACATAGGCATTATGCTCAGGCGGAAGCGCCTCTTCAAAACACAGGCCGGCTGGGCAGTGGACATCAAAGAATATCGGCTCAGTCGATACGCCCCGAATCGGGCCTGTGATTGCCTGACCATTACGGCTTAGATCCCCTGCAATCACTTTCACCCGAAGACCCTGAGGATCATCCATGATGGGAAGCTCTGCGGCCGCAATATCCTGATAGGCGGCGGGCTTCATTTTTTCTTTTGCAGGCAGATTAATCCATAGCTGAAAACCTCGCATAAGACCCTCCTCCTGCTGAGGCATTTCAGAGTGAATGATCCCCCGGCCTGCGGTCATCCACTGGACATCCCCGGATTTCAGATGCCCTTTATTGCCCAGGTGATCCTCATGCAGCATATGACCCTCGAGCATATAGGTCACGGTCTCAAACCCCCGGTGTGGGTGCGGCGGAAACCCGGCGATATATTCATTTGGCTGATCACTGCCAAATTCGTCGAGCATCAGAAAGGGGTCCACCCGCGCATGTGGGGACTGCCCGAGACTTCGATAGAGCGACACACCCGCCCCGTCTGAGGTGCGGACCGCAGTCACGATTTGCTTTAGTTTTCTCATTTTCGCTTAGATTGTGATGAACGCCCGTATTTTCAACCCCGATTAAGGAATGTCTTTAGTCGCTCGACACCCTCTGCTAAAACCGCAATCGGCTTTGTATAGGAGACCCTGAGGTAACGCTCAGACTGATAATCCCCGAAATCTCGACCAGGCGTCATTAAAACCCCAACCTCATCACAGAGATCAAGACAGAACTGATAACTGTTATCAGTTAAGTCAGAGACATCAAAATAGCCATAAAATGCCCCATGGGGCGGCGCAGGAAGACGAAACCCAAGGCGCTGAAGTTGCGGCAAGAGGTAGCCCGCCTGCTCTCGAAACCGCTTTCGATAGCCTTGCGCAATTGCTAGGGATTCTTCCGTAAATGCAGCGCACGCCGCCTGCTGAGCAAGCGCAGAAGGCGAGATGAAGAGATTCTGAGCAAGGCGCTCGAGCCCCACCATCATGGCCTTTGGCGCCACAATCCAGCCCAATCGCCAGCCGGTCATTGAAAATGTCTTCGAAAAACTGTTGATTGAAATAATGTCATCTCCGAGCGAGAGCAGAGACTTGGGCTGCCCCTCAAACACGAGTCGCTGATAGATTTCATCAACAATCAGGACCCCGCCGCAGTCACGCACACACTGAGCGAGAGCGGCCGCCTCACCTGGATTAAGCATTGTGCCCGTGGGATTAGCAGGGCTTGCAACCAATAATGCCTTTGTCCGCGGCGTCCAAGCCCCACAGACCTGCGCGACGGTAGGCTGAAAACCCGACTCACCATTTACCGGAATCGTTTTAACAACACCCCCCATTGCGGCGACAAACTCCCGGTTGCAGGGGTAGCTAGGATCAGGCATGAGCACCTCATCGCCGGGGTTCAAAAGCGCTGCCATGACCAGCAATAATCCGCCCGATGCGCCTGCAGTCACGGCGATACGATCTGGCGTAATTTCGAGTTGGTCTCTGCTCCAATAATCCCGGGCAATTGCCTGTCGTAACTCAGGCATTCCGAGCGCATGGGTGTAGTGCACCTTCGACTCGACTAAAGCCCTCTGTGCGGCCCGTACAACTGGCTCTGGGGCAGGAAAATCGGGTTCCCCCACCACCATACTGATTGACGCCCCGTGAACCTTCTCACGGTCTGCCGCGCGCGCGAGCAACTCCATCACGTAAAACGGCCGCGTCGACGCCGCCCGAGACGATAACCACCGACTCGGCTCGGACTGTGGGGGAGGGCTCTCTGGCGATATGGGCATAATGACTCTAGTTCAAACTGCGCTATGGCAATGATTCCATTAATTCTCAAAAGCCGTTTAAGGGCAAGACTTTCCTCGGTCGCCCTTGGTATTTTTGGATTCGTAAGCGTAATAGATTGCAGCCTGGCGGCAGAGGATATTTTCTCTCAAAACAGCAGCTTACGTTGCAGCGGAACCCTAGTTATCACTGCGTTGCAGTCTGGAATCTCGGAATCCGAGACGGTGGTTGAGCACTATCATTTCGAGCGGGGGCGCCGCGACGGATTGATCCCGTATCGCTGGACAAAAGACTCTATTTCATATGAGTCAGCGACTCAGTTTCAACATGCCGGAATTACGATCGAACGTTACTCTGTCGTGATTAACCGACTCACGGCGCTTATTGAACGAGTAGAACTCATGCAGGTCAAACCCCCAGGCTATGAACTGACGCATCCAATTGAGAGGCGTTTCACGGGTCGTTGTTTATCAGTCAATCGATAAGCAGACAATCCAAGGTGCCTGCGAGCACTCTTGGGCAGCATTCCTGAACCGAAGGTTCAGGTGGGCGAGATCAGACCGGCTCTGGGGTCGAATGCAAAGAGACGACTCTCGCCTGCCGGACAATTTTCAAGCCCTTGCTCGTAAGCATTGGTTCAAGGAAATAAAACCCAAAAGGCTCGCAGACGCCCTGAGTGTAGCGGCTTTTTGTCAGAAAAATTGGCGCTCACAGTTCCCTGCCCCCCATAAATAGTTCGCACAATGTTATAACCTCCTCATGGCCGGACGAATTAAACGACGCATCTCTGAACAGCTCCACGAGGCAGCCCAGGCGCAGCAAGAGGTTATCGTGATCTGCCCGTTGTGCACGCGGGAAATCCCTGAATCCGAGATGGAATCACACCACCTGATACCGAAATCGAAGGGGGGGCGTGACACAGAGTATCTGCATCGAATCTGTCACCGACAGATTCACGCGTTATTCACCGAAACAGAGCTGGCTCGACACTACCAATCCGTTGAAGCCTTGCTAGAACATCCTGAAATTGCCAGCTTCGTTAAATGGTTAGCCAATAAGCCGCCCGACTTCTACGAGCGGGCAACAAAAAGCCAACGAACACGAAAGCGATAGTCAGCTAGAGACGCCGCCCTAATGCAATACCGCGGCTGCATCCCGCTTGGGGCCAAGCCCCTCAGCCTTGAGGCTAAACGGCGGGATCACCACATCGAAAAATTTGGCGTCTTCCGTTACACAGAAGTATGACCCGTGCATAGAGCCAATCGGGCTGGTAATCCGTGTGCCGCTGTTATAGGAGAAAGACTCGCCGGGCTGCAAGAAGGGCTGCTGCCCGACAACCCCAAGCCCCCGAACTTCCTGATGCAACCCTTTAGCATCCTCAATAATCCAATGCCGGGCAATCAGTTGCGCCCCAACATCCCCAGAGTTCTCAATCGTTACGAAATACGAAAAGCAATAGGTGGCACCCTCTTCTGAGGAGTCGGCCGGAAGAAATTTGGTCTCCACTGAGACCTTCATCGAAGGTTTTGTCATAGTGTCTTGAATAAAAATCCGGTAGAAGCCCTCGAGTTTACACGCATCACGACAATCGTTGATTAAACCAACGGAAACGTTAGGACAAACCGCGCACCATTATTGGGGCTTTTATCTTCGACTAGAATCTTGCCTCCGCACTGCCTAACAATCTCTTCAACGATCGCCAACCCAAGTCCACTTCCCGAGGATCCCGCACCCAGAACTCGGTAGTAGGGAATAAATACCCTTGGCTTCTCCTGATCCGGAATCGGTACGCCATCGTTTTCGACAACGAATAGCATTTCGCCTTTTTTCTGCATCACTCTGCATCCGATAATTCCTGGGCTCTCGCCATACTGTGACGCGTTTTCAATCAGATTACGAATCAATCGCTCAGCCTTTTCACTATCAGCAAGAATCTTATCGCTGGTGTCACACGAGATCTCGATGCTCTGGTGTCGCTCCCCGAGTATAGGCGCCATCATCTCGCGGACATTCATGACAACATCACAGAGTGAGACCGATTCACGCTTCTCCATTCCCGCTGACGCCGTGATTCGACTATAGAATAAAAGCTGATCCGCGAGCTTTGTAGCACGACGCGCTGCTACTAACGCACTCTCAGTTGATGACCGCTGGCTAAACAAATCCTGTGCTGATAACGCATTCTGAATATGTAGTTGAACAGCTGCGATCGGCGTTCTCAGCTCATGTGCGGCAGAATCAATAAATCTCTGCTCTCGAGAAAATGCCTCATGAACACGTGTCAATAAGTGATTTAACTCGGTAACTACTGGCTCTAGCTCGGTCGGAGTATCCCGCAGAGTAATAGGCTCAAGCGATACCGGATCACGACTCGAAATATCCGCCGATAGAGTGCTTAACGGCTTTAGAGATCGCAGTATGATCAAATTCATGATGATGATCAGTAAAATTCCACCAATAATTAAGGGGGTCAGAATACTGAAGCTAATCTCATCAGCCATCTCTGCCCGAACATCATGGCGCTCCGCCACAGTGATCCAGATCTCATCAGATTTCAGCACGAATGCGTGCCAAAGCGCAGACGCACTGACAACCTCGTGAAAACCAGGCTGCTTTGGACCAATCATTTCATTTGGCGCAGAGGCCGACCGCGCGAGTAAACGTCCCTCTGAACTCCAGACCTGAAAGGCGAGTTTGCTCTCATAGGGATGTCCAGAATCCGTTTTTATGTCCTCATTCGTAAATTCAAGTTCCTGGGGAAGCGCAATCACAATCGGCTGGCTTAAGGTCGACTTCTCTAACTGGCGGGCGAGAAAGACCTCGAGAATTCGCGCTGATGTGGCTAATCTCGCACTGAATATCTCTTCGGCCTCATGTTCGCTCACGTGATTCGCAAGCAGACCTACTGTACCCAAAATTATAGATAGCGTGAAGATTAAGCTCAGGATGAGACGTCGGCGCAAGGGGTAGGACTTCACTCTCAATCAGCACTCCCGAACCGATAGCCCATTCCGCGAACTGTCTGAATGATCTCCGGGATAATCTTTTTCCGAAGATGATGGACATGGACATCGACGGCATTGCTTTCAGCGCCATCGGTCCACCCATAGAGGGCATTTTCGATCTGCTCACGACTAAACACCCGCTCAGGGTACTCCATCAATAACTTTAAAAGAACCCACTCCCTCCGGGGCAGATCAATGACCGCGCCATTCCAGCTAAGTGACATCTTATCGATATCAAGACTCAATTTTCCGCGAACCAATGTGTTAGTTGCATGACTCGAGCGTCTGCGCTCAAGGGCTCGAATCCGTGCCAAGAGCTCGTCGAGTTCAAAGGGCTTTGTAAGATAATCGTCTGCGCCAAGATCAAGGCCCCGAATCCGATCTGGTGTAGCGTCTCTGGCCGAAAGAATGAGCACGCTCACTAAGGAGCCACTGTCTCGCATGCTGCGCAGTACATCAAATCCGTCACGGCCAGGAAGGCCCAGGTCGAGAATCACGAGGTCATAGTTTTTGGATCGAGCGCGTGCCTGACCCTGTATTCCATCCGAAACCCAATCAACGATATGGTGAGCCCGCTCGAGCGCCACCTGAAGGCCCGTGGCAATTAGCTCATCATCCTCGACTAACAAAATATGCATCTAAATAAGTTGCTCTCTAACGCTTTTTATCCGATATTTTTACGAGCAGCTGCTCGATTTCAGCCTTTCGTCCCAAATCGGCGGAGGCACGACCGGGTCTTGGGGCGGCCTTAAGGGCTTTTCTAAGCCATTGCTCAGCCCCCATATGATCGCCACCGCGAAACAGGAAATCTCCATAGAAAAAATTTGCGTCTATCCCGTCTGGATTTACAACCAAGCCCCGCTTTAAATATTCAAGCGCTTTTCGATCATCACCAAAGCCAATCGGCCACCCAGGTACTTGATAATACAGTGATCCCAGGCTTGTTAGTGCAGAGCCCTCCAAAGCATTCGGATCAAGTTCAATCGCACGCTCAAAACTCCTCTTTGCGCTCTTAACTAAGCTAAGTGCCCCAAGGCCGCCCTTAGCACCGGCATATGAACTCTCAATTATTCCAAACCAGATCAGCGCTTCTGGGTCATTGGGTCGCCTCTTCGCTACCTGCTCTGCTGTCTTTGCAAGACTCGAAAAGTGCTGCTCTTGACGCTCAACTGGCACGCCGTACTTCACATCTGCCCACTCCTGCTGGAGCTGGGCGACCTCAGGACTCAGCGCCCACGAATAACTCAGGTTAGTGAAGATACCTACGATCAGGATTAAAAACTTAAACATTATTGCCATCCTTTCCTATTCCTTTAACAGATAATGCCAAACGTATTTTTGGTAATTGTTTTTTCAGATGCCCCGAAACAACAAACGGCAGCATCTGATTGACCCTCGTAAATAGACCTTCGGCAAATCCCATCCGATACTCTTGTTCTTTCCTTTCTAAGAATGCAAGAAAATGTTTAGCAACGTCTTCTGCGGAATCCTCTGTGTTGCCGAGCTGCCTGTTTAACTCGAGAGCAGCCGGTGAGTTCAGGTCCGTTTTTGTAGCTCGTGGCGAGAATAAACGAACCCGTATGTGGCTATCTGATAACTCTCGAGCGAGAGCCTCGGTAAACCCACGTAAACCAAATTTTGATGCGCAGTAAGCTGCATAGCCTGGGTGGCCTATATATCCCAGTATCGACCCAATATTGATAACCTGAGCATTTCTTGCCCGCTGGAGCTGCGGTACGAGCAACTGTGTCAGGCTGATCGGTGCGAGTAAATTGATATCGAGAAGCGCCGCTATTGACTCTGGTGATTGTTCGACAAACGCTGAAAAGTCACTTAATCCGGCATTATTGACAAGCAGATTTATACCTCCTAGCGCATCTACTCTTGACTTAATATCCTCGCGAAATTGTGTCTTCGTAATATCACCCGCGAGAATAATGACCTCGTCGCAGATTAGCTGAGCGCTGGCAGCTTGGAGTTGCTTCTCATCCCGACCAACAATGAACAATCGCCGACATGAGCCTGCTATTGCTCTCGCGATCGCCAGCCCTATCCCTCTTGAGCAGCCCGTGATCAGCGCAGCGTAACGGCGTGTCTCAGTCTGCATAGAATACCTCTTCTGACCCCACTGGCGAGGGAGGACTAAATCCGTCGCTTGGCAATGATCTGAAAATATTCTCGTACAGACGATAGAACCGCTTCGCACAGCGAATAATGTCGTGTTGATCATCAGGCATAACAACCCGATCCATCAGGGTCTCAAAGAACTTAATATGTTCGAGATCAAGACTTCCATGAGAGTTCAGATAAGAAAAGGCATTTTCAGGAAGACCGAGAGAGGTTCCTATTGCCTTGGCTGCCTGCGTCGCAACGGAAACACTCGTACCCTCTAGCACATGAACCATACCGAAAAATCCCATTGGATTGCCGCGATCGATCTGGTAGTAGGCATAAGCAACCATCATTTCGGTTGCAAGATGCGGCTCCGCAGTACGTACTAAATTAGCATTACCGCCACAGGCTGCAATGTCGGAGAGAATCCACTCTTCGTGGCCAACCTCCTCTTCAATATATTCCGCTACAGCCGACTGCAGCCAGCGGTGGGTCTCTGGAAGCCTTGACCCAAGGGCCATCAGCAGCGGCACCGTATGCTTGACGTGGTGATAGGCCTGACCAAGAAACTCAAGGTATTGGTAACGGGTAAGCTCTCCCGTTAAGGCCTGCCTCATAATTGGAACGCCCATTAAGCTCTGGCGCTCGCGCGCTGTCTCGTTGACCAATCGTTCTGAAAAACCCGCCATGAAAATCTCCTTATTAATTAGACAGCACTTTATTTGGAAAGTAATGCGCACCGATTTGATCTCGCCTGGGCCGACCATTCGGGGTAAGGAAACCGTCTTCACCGGAAAACGGTTTGTTAACGCGCTGCCAATAACCGATACGGGCATAGTCCGGAAGCTGTTGGTTGACCGCAGCTACGATATCGTCGAGCCGCTGGTTTGTAACCTCGGAGCTAGTCGGCACTAATAGCGCAGAAAGCTGTGGCTGATCATTGCCATATACAATCGTCTGTTTAATTTCCGGATAACCCTGCAACAGTAACTCGGGCCACTCCGGCGAAACATTGCGGCCATAGCTGGTGATGAGAACATTCTTTTTGCGTCCCGTTACATAGAGGTATCCATCGGGATCGATCCTGCCTAGATCTCCTGTTGAGAGCCATCGATCGGATTTTCTTGGCCTGATAACGATTTCGCCGTCATCGTTCGTTTTTATTTTCAAGTGAGGCAGTACCTGCCCAACACTTCCGATGCGATCTGCCCCGGGCCGATTAAGCGCGACCACCGAGGCGGCCTCCGATAGACCGTAACCCTCATAGACTGGAAGACCAACTGCTCTTGCGCGCCGGATCAGGCTGGGGCTGACCTTAGACCCCCCAACGGCAACGAATTTCAAGCAAGCTAGCCGAGTGTTTGATTGCTCAAGGTGATTGCAGAGGCTCAGCAGCATTTCGGGCAGCAGGATTATGCTCTGCGCTTCGTGGCGTTGAAGGCTGTCAATGGCCTTAGGCGCATCAAACCCAGAGGACCCTGTAAGGCCAAGCTCGCCACTGGGCAGTAAAACCACGTCTGATCCCAGGCTGAGTGCCGCATACACGCCTGCAAGATTTTCCAACAGTATCGCCAAAGGAAGCATACAGAGATGCCGAGTCAGGCCTAAAGGATTTAGTACATCTGCAATAGCTCGCGCGACTTCCCACTGGGCAGCCGCAGACAATGGCACCGGCTTAGGATCCCCCGTACTCCCCGATGTGAATGTGAGCTTCGATCCGGGACTAAATAGCGATTCTTCACCATAATTCCTATCGAGACACCGCAATGAGAGCGAAAGCTCTGTCGTGAGCCTCACCTCTTTGCCAGCCGCAAAGCCGAGCTCCACACCTAGCGCCGTGCCGGCCGGCCGAATCAGAGCGGCGACACCGAAAGAGACAAAGATTCTATCGGTCTGATCTCGACTAAAGAAATGAGGAATCGGTATAGAAATCATTCCGCAAGACTGCAAGGCAAGATCAACCAAAATCCAGTCGGGCGAGTTATCCGCAATGATTGCGACTAATGAACCTTTCTGAAGATAATCATCAAGCACCCCGCAAATGCCGCTCATCTGCATTGTCAGCATAGCGCCATCTACGATCCGATCGTAAGCCCCCACCAGACGCGCAGCCGGGTTAATTGGCGGCGGCGATGTGCGCATAAGATGCCCCAATATCTACAAAAACTACCTCAGGATGAGATTCATAATAGGTACCCCAGCTTTTCCCGCAGCCCTCTAAGCGATTTGGGTCGGCTGCGGTAATTACGGTCGGCTGATACCCTAAGCGGGAAAAGGAATTTGATAACTCCTTCGTTGCGGTTAGCACAACCCATTGAAAGTGACGGCGATACAAATAGCGTGTCATGTGTAGGATTAGGGCGCGTGCGGCGCCCGCTTTGATCGCCGCCAGGTTTCCGACTTCGACAATATCCCAACGCGAAACCCGCCTAAACAACTGACCACTTCTTACTGAGGCGGCAATTAAATACTCGACTGGCTGATCAAGGTAGTTCTCAAGATAAGCGGAATGATGGGAAAGCGCTGAAAAGCCGACGGCAGCAATCCACCGACCTTCCTCATCACGTGAACCAATGATGACATCGCTAAAATAGCGAACCTGCGCCCCATAGCGTCGCGCAAAAACAGTGGCTATAAACGACTCAACGCTGGCCCGGTTCGGATGGGACCGATCAATCCATTCAAACTGGAATTCCGGTACCCGTCGCATTGGCCCCTGCACTACGGGCCGTCTTTGAAATCCGAGGCTCAACATGGTAAGCGCGGACTATAGCAATACAGGATCTTCATAGAAATGAAGCGTATCGCTTGAAAATTAAGGAAGTATTAAGAACTCCTGCAGGGTGAATCCTTGAAGAAGCCCCCCTGATCTAGGCTACTCCCGCCAATAACTAAAGCTAAAAATCGCCAGAAAAGACATCATCTCAAGACGCCCTAGAATCATGGCCACTGCGCAGATGTTGACCTGAAACTCAGTGAGCCCCGCGTAGTTACTAGCGGGCCCGACCTCGTTGAGTCCAGGGCCAGCGTTGTTGACGCAGGCGACTACCGCGCTAAACGCGGTGTCAAGGGGCATGTCGGTCAACAGCAAAAGAAATGTAAATCCTAGAATTGTTCCCCCATAGACCAGCATAAAAGCGAGAACTGCAAATACCGTCTGATTCGCGACTAGCGAGCCGTTCACCATTAGGGGGTCAATTACTCGTGGATGTAGCATTCTCTTGATCTCACGGCGAGTCTGCTTCACCAGAATAACGAGTCGCGCCATCTTGATCCCCGCGCCGGTGGAGCCCGCGCTTGTCGCAATACCGGATAAAAGAAGCATTAGAACTGGCGCAAATATTGGCCACTGTGTGTAATCTGTTGTGGAATAGCCCGTTGTTGAGCCCATCGAAATCGTGTTGAAAGCCGCAATACGAAATGCCTCCACGGGATCGGTGTACACATCGTGGATAAGGAGTAGCGCTGTAATCAAGATACTCGATCCTAGAAGAATAACGATCGTTCCACGCCATTCCGGATCAGAAAAAACGAAGAAGATACGGCGCTTGCTCAACGCCACAAAGTAAAGCGCAAAGCTACCACTCGCAAGCAACATAAAGAAAATGGCAATCCACTCGAGAAGTGGTGACTCAAAAAATCCGAAGCTCGCGTCGTGCGAGGATAACCCCCCAAGACTCATCGTGGAAAACATATGAATCCATGCGTCTTGTAAACTCATTCCGCCTGCCCAGTAGGCCATCACACACAGAAGAGAAAAAATACAATAGACGCCCCAGAGCCCTTTGGCAGTCTCCGCAATTCGAGGGGTGAGTTTCGTTTCTTTCAGTGGCCCGGTGGACTCCGCCCTAAAGATTGAGCCTGCGCCCGCACTCACGAGGGGCAGAATTGCGACCGCCAACACCAAGATTCCCATGCCCCCAATCCACTGCAAGAAACAGCGCCATAAATTTATCGAGTAAGGAAGCGCATCTAGACCCACAAACACCGTCGCACCGGTCGTGGTAAGGCCCGAAACAGCCTCAAAATAAGCAAATGACCAGCTAATCGGCTGTCCAATGTCGTGGAAATAGACGATGAAGGGCAGACAGGCGAGTGCGGGAATAACCGTCCAACACAGCACGACCAGTAATATTCCATCTCGTGACTTTAACTCTGGGACTTGCCTTGTAACTATTGCAGGAGAGACAAAGACCAAACCGAGTGAAATGGTTACCAGGAATGGCAGCCAAAAGTCATTCTCCCCGCCATCTCTTAAGAGAATCGAAACAGTCTCAGGGACAAGAAAAGCGGCGGAAAATACAAGAAGAATTAATCCAAAACTTGGAAAAATTCGTCGCAGGATGTCCATAGTTTAAGTTTTAGAATCATCAGATCTCACTGATGATACACCTCGGTTTAGAGATCATGGTCTCGGTAGACCGAACCTCTCGACTGCATTCTCATACGCTACTCGCCTCAGAGTCTTCGGCGTTAAATAAGGCAAGAAATCCCGCCTAATTTCTTCAATCATTTCCCCGTACTTCCCATCAAGACCACAGCAAGGATCCGTACCAACGAAGAATCGAGTGGGATGACGTTCAATTACCTCAGCCCATTCGGGGCGAAGTCCATTTCGGTTAAAAATACGCCCTCCCACGGGCGGGGGCAGGTGGATCATGCCGCCTGATGAGATCTCACAAACAACATTCGGATATTTATCAAAGAGCTTTCCCAAAAGATGAGGGGGCGTTCCTGACAGGCAATGCGAAAGAATTGTCAGCGCCTTCGGATAGCGCTCGGCAATGACCGAAATCTCGTCATACCCGCCGAAAATGCCCCCCATCGAATGAATCTGGACAAATCCTCCATATTGGCTCGCAATTTCATACATTTTGTTAATAACTGGGCTATCCAGGGGAATGCTACGCCCGAAAGCATCAGAAAACTTTGTCTTATTCTTAACATGGATTTCACCAAACCCCTTTAGTTTTCCCTCTTTGAACAACTGTTCTGCCGTACGAAACAGCTCTGTAAACGCAGTCTGATCCAGAATGGATAACCCACTCTCTCCACGGCTATTAAAGACGGTCAGCCATGCCTCATTGCCTATAGCGCTAATGTATCTAGTGCCCAACTTTTCCTGCAGTTCTGTCTGATAATTGCCAACCCCGCCGCCCCACCTAACATTATGTTGTTCCATATAGCGGAGAATGTTACGAGGAGTGCTCCCACCGATTCCATAGACGTGCATATGAAGGTCGGCTAGGGGCACAGACTTTGCCAATTCACGAGTCTCATCCGTTGGCAAAGCAGCCTGCGCGGAAGTTGTGAAAACAAGAAGAATCGACAACGCAAGATTTCTAAGTTTTTTAACCATGCTCTAATATCCTGGTATCGCAGGTCGGTTTTGCGAGGCCTTCTCCTCATCCTTCTCTCCGCAGCCCGCCACCGCGGCAATCATTAGTAGTGCAACAAAAACAGATCCTAAGACTTTCACTTTAATTCTCCCGATTAGATAGCCAACAAAGGCAGACTACCCTCTCATATCTAGTGTCTTATAGGCAATAGCTTTCTTATTTTTTATCTCAGTCTCCCAGAGTAACGCCCTCGCGTCGCCGATCAGCACCGCCATGCCAATGCTCACCAATCCGGGCTATCGCCTGAATGCCGCTAGTTAATTCAACAATTTCCGCAGGCTGACCATAATTCACTAACTCCCGCTTCAGTCGATAAGACTGCGGATGTCCGAGTTCAAGCTGAACCGTGGCCTGGGGTCCAGTGATCGAGAAATTCGGCAGATCAACTGCGGCCTGAAGATCCAGACCCCATTCCACAAACCCAAAGATAGTTTTGGCTGTGTAGTGCAGGATCGAAGCGCCGCCAGGGCTGCCTAAGGCTGCAATGAGCGGACCACGGGACCCATCAGGGTTTCTTTCAAAAATCATAGTGGGGCTCATGGAGGAGCGAGGGCGCTTACCCGGCTCAACACGGTTGGCAATTGGCATTCCCTCTGGCGATTTGGGCTGAAAACTGAAATCGGTAAGTTGATTGTTAAGAAGGAAACCTCCCTGATTCGATTGACCCACCATGAGCCGGGCGCCGAAGGCGCTCTCGATGGTAGAGGTCATACTAACCACATTACCAAAGCGATCGGCAATCGCCAGGTGGCTGGTACCCGCCTCCGCTTGGTCAGGCATAGCCGCTTGGGTCTGCGTAACCCCTGCGGGGTTTCCGGGTGTGACCTTCTCCGATCGTCGATCTCGGATCAGCTGAGCCCGCTGGTGAATATAAGTCGGTGCCAACAGACGATTCCAGTCGCCCGCAGGGGCTGCAACAAAATCCGGATCCGCAATAAAAAGTGCTCGGTCGGCAAACGCTAGACGTGCCGCTTCAATATAGAGGTGCATCCATTGCGCCAAATCGGATGCGGGAAACTTCGATTTCAAGTCTCTTGGTGAGAGTGAGCTTGTCTTTAGAGCCGAAAGCATCTGTAGGATCTGACCGATTGTGAGCGCCCCAGAGCTCGGAGGCGGAAAACCGCAGATTTCTATACCCGTATTTGGCCGTATCGCTGCCGGCACCACAAAGCATATCGCCTGACGCTCTATCGGTTGATAATCCTTTAAATCCTCGAGATCGAGTAGGCCAGGAGCGGTTGGGTGGTGCTGGACCAGGGTGACGATCTGCCTTGCTATAGCTCCCTGATAAAACACATTTGCACCATATTGAGCGATTTCTCTAAACAAGACCGCAAGCTCTTGATTCCGCAGGCGCATCCCCACAGGGTGTGCGTGTCCGGAGTCGGAGTAAAAAAACGTTCGGGCCCGCGGGTCGCTGCGTAAGCCTGGATCTCGTTGAAGCAGAGCATTTAAACGCGGGCTGATTTCGAAGCCGTTTTCTGCAAGGCGTATCGCGGGGGCAAAAAGAGCCTGCCATGCTAGCCGACCATGATGCCGATGGGCGAGTTCAAGTAACCGCAAAACGCCCGGCGTACCAACAGACCGGCCACCGATCACCGCCTCTTGAAAAGCGATTGGTTCTCTGTTTCTGAGCCACAAGTCAGTGTCTGCCGATCTTGGCGCAGTTTCCCGCCCATCGTAAGCCTGTATTGACTGCCCATTAAAGTGGAGCATTAATGCACCGCCACCAATTCCGCTGGATTGTGGTTCCACTAAGGTCAGCACCAACTGCGCCGCGATCGCCGCATCGACCGCCGAACCCCCTGCCCTAAGTATTTCTAATCCGGCAGCGCTTGCGTGGACGTTTGCAGTCGAAACAACGTGATGACGAAAAGTTTGCTGTGCTGTAGGGGTCGCCGATGCACCCGCATGCGCTGCTTCAGGTCGGTCCTGTGTTAACTCCCCTGACCGCGCATAGCTTGACGAAATCGCAACGTTTAGCGCGAATAAAAGCGCCGCGCCAAAAGAATATTGAATAAGGGACTTAGAAATCACTCGGCCAAGGACTCCATACAGCTTATTACGATCTATGGGGGGCCTATTTAATCTGTCTTAAGTGGACTTGATGGGCCCTTAGAGTGCACTGGCACCGTCGAGAGCTGCCCTAGCCAGGGCATCGCTGAGTGACCCCAAATCTGTAAGGTGGGCACTAGCTGGTCGCGCTCTTCAATACAGCCAAGGCGGAGATTCATGGTTTTAGGTTCACCAACGCCCTCGGTAGCCCACAGGTGGCTGCCGCATTGTCCGCAAAACGCCTGTATCCGGCGATTGCCGCTTTCCGCCACCTTGATATATTGATTCGCCTGGCCAGTAACCTCGACATCGCTGGCAGGTGTTGGCAAGACGGCCCGAAATGGCGCCCCCGAGAAAATCTGACAATCTGTGCAGTGACACACGACTACGCGTGTCGGATCCACAATAGCCTTAAAGGAAACTGCACCGCAATAACACTTACCCGTAACTTGCATATTAAATCCTTTCAAACCGTATATCTATTTCTAGAGTGTAACTCCGCTACTTCCGACAAATAGACCTATCGAACCTCGCCTGAAGAGTTTAATCCAGTATAAAGTGTTAACGACGTGTCGACTAGTACACGGACATCCTAATCGTAGCCACTCACTGAAACTCGGAATCGTCCAATAAGTCTGTAATGCTGCCAATCCTGTACTCTTACCGCAGATGCCCTTATGCAATAAGGGCTCGGATGGCTTTGAAATACGCAGGAATAGAGGTTCAACACAGAGAGATTGAACTGCGTAATAAGCCCGAATCGATGTTGATGGCATCCCCAAAGGGGACCGTACCCGTACTGATTATTGGTGATGTTGTTTTAGATCAGAGTATCGAGATCATGCGTTGGGCACTGCAGAAATCAGACCCAGATAACTGGGGCGGGATTGATGAAGATGCTGCTCAAATTTGGATTGAAAGGAATGATGTAGCCTTTAAGACATTGCTCGATCAGTACAAGTATTCAAATCGGAACCCCCATCTGAATCAAGGCGAGATACTTGATACTGCAATTGCACTGATGCTGAAACCAATGAATGATGCCCTTGAAGCCCGCCAATACTTATTAGGCAATCAACAGAGTTGGGTAGATGTTGCCATCTTTCCATTTGTTCGGCAGTTTTCAATGGTCAATAGAGACTGGTTTGATCAATTACCGTTTCCGGCTCTTAAAAGATGGTTAGCTAACTATCTACAATCAGAGCTCTTCAATGCGGTCATGCACAAACACCCAACTTGGACAGTCTGACCTCATTTAGAACTTAAAAGTCACTTTTATTTTATTGAGAAAGGAGCGGACCGAATGACTAGTTCGAATATTCATAAATCGACGAAGACTTTATACGGTCTGGTTGTAGCTGCCACAGCAAGGGCAGCGGTATACTTATTCATTGTCTGAGGACAGAAAACGGATTACCCCTCTCATGATGTGAGGCGTCGTTTTTCAGATATGACAAGCTAATGGAGGCTCAAATCATCAAGTTCACTGTAGCTGATATGAGTTGTGGCGCTTGTGTTGCCCGAATCAGAGGTGCTCTCAAGCAGGTCAGCCTGCCTTCGGAAGTCGAGGTGGATATCGATTTGGCTCAACATCAGGTAATCCTCACTAAAGGCGCCAACCCTGCGACCGCCAAGCTCGTGCGCGAAGCCATAGAAGCAGCAGGCTATACCGCTGTGGTCAACGACTCAGGCCCTACCGCCCAGTCCGCATCAGGTGTAGGAGATTGCGGTCCTGCGCCCGACGGCACACAGGTCTAAATGAGACAAATTCATGTTTGGAAATTAGCAACGGTTCATGAGTCGCGCAAATTGTTGCCTGGGGTGTGCACCGGTCAGCAATTAAAATAGTACCTACCCCGTGTCACGGAGTGGAGATCGAAGCGGGAGACTCCTACCAATCTGTTTTACCCCCAAACTGAAATTTAACTTTCCTCGTGCAAAAAAGTAGCCCGATCGTTTTTCCAAATTAGTAGTTCTTCGAAGATGCAAGCCTTTAAAATCCATAGAGAAATTCATGCACTCAGCGTCTTCAGCTTTCACGATCATAATGAGCAATTATGAGAACCAAGCCTGAGGTTTTTTTTATTGCAAGCATTAGCTTTCTAGCTGCGTGTGCGGCGCTACTTCCGGCAATTAGTCAAGATCAGTCTTATCACGCCTTTGCCGACCGGCGTTCATGGGGTTTTATTCCCAATGCCCAAGATACCTTAACCAATCTGGCTTTCGTGATTGCAAGTACTTGGGGTGCCTGGCGGTTAGTGTCTGGCCGCCTTTTACTTCCCGGGCCGTGGATGCGACTGCCAATGGTTGTATTTCTTGCCGGGGTGGCACTGACCGGGGTGGCGAGCGCTTTTTATCATCTGGACCCCAGTGACGCACGCCTTGCAGTAGATCGACTGGCTATGTCGATTTCTTTTGCCGGGGTTTTCGCACTACTTGCTGCTGATCGGGTGTCAGTGCGGGCAAGCCACTGGGCGGTATGGGCCTTTGTCGTTCTTGCCCCGCTTACCGTTTTGATTTGGTCTTACTCTGGGAACCTCACGCCTTATGTAGTCTTGCAGTTTGGTGGGATTTTTCTGGTTGCGGCATTGTGCTTACGGCCTGCAGTAAGGGCTCCGGGACTCAACTTTTTAGGTCTTTTGATTTTTTATGCGCTTGCAAAGATTGCTGAGATTCTAGATCACCAGATATTTGAATTTACCCTTGAGCTTATTTCGGGACACAGCACTAAACATGTTCTTGCCGCTATGGGTGTCCTTGCGCTGATTAGAAGGTGAGGCAGTCGGAATCTGTAGGCTTACATGTTTCTTTTTAAAAAATTAGTTACTGCATCTCGCGCAGACGGCTCGTCAGCAGTAGCGTGACCCTGTCCGGGAAGAATCAACTCCTGGGCATCTGGCCTCCTCTGCCAAAGTGGAGTGTCTCTACAAGTTCTGTATGGACGATCTGGCTTAGCGAACCATGGATCTCGCTCCCAATTTAAAGCAAGTACAGGCACATCCGATTTTGCCCGAACACCGCCCTGAATTCTGCAGGTAAACCCCGAAATGATTACTCCTTTAAATCCGAGCTCCGGGGTCATATAGGCCGCCATTCCACCTTCACTGTGTCCCATCAGAAAAATAAGGTTTTGATCAGCCCATGACTGCTCCTTGACCTTTGAAAGCGCGTAGGTAGCCTCTGCGGGTCTGAGCGTATGAACCGGAGTGAGCTTTAGATTCGTTTCATGGCTCGAGGAATCGCAGTTCTTTTTTCGATTCGGTATTGCAAATGAATCCGGCAATACAACGATGAACCCTTCTCCCGAGATATGCCGGGCCCACCTACGCTCGTGCTCACCGATACCGCCACAGCCATGCATCAGAATCACCACGGGCATCGGCTTCTCGGTTTTCACATCAGTTACAGTTTTTGCAAAAGAGCTCGATGGAACAAAAACAACAGCTCGCCCCCAGGATTTTGATATGTCATAGCCCTCAACAAGAACAGCACCAGCGCTTAGCGTAAACAACATTAAGAGCCAATGAATTATGATTTTCAGAATCTTCAACCGGTATGCTCTTCTTATCACTGAATCGCTACTGACCGCCTCAACCCGGAACTCCTCGGTAAACCGCTGACCTTTGCCCATCTCACTCTCCTCATTGCCTAAAATTTTAGGCTGAAAAGTGTCTGGTGTTTTAGTAGCGATTCAAAACCGCATGGCGTTAGTTAATAAATCCAACTGTGAAGGAGCAAGATCAAAGAATCTTCCATTAAGTGACACGGCGTAGTCTGCCGCCCGCCCGAATCGTAAAAGAGAACGATCTGGCGGTGCTGATCCGCGATGCCTATCCGGTCTCGCCTGGCCAAAGCCTGGTGATTCCCAAGCGGCATATCGGCAGCTGGTTTGAAGCCACCCCAGAAGAAGTCAGTGCCATGCTGGAGCTTTTAGAAGATGGCAAGACAATGCTTGATGCTTCACACCATCCCGATGGCCACAACATTGGCATTAACGACGGTCCGGCCGCCGGCCAGACCGTGCCGCATTTACATATGCATTTGATTCCGCGCTTTACGGGCGATGTACCTGACCCCCGTGGAGGCGTGCGCTGGGTGATTGCAGAGAAGGCGCGGTATTGGAGCAACTAGAGCTTCGCAATGACAAGTAAGCAGGCGTTATCGGCGGCGATCGTTAAACCGTTACCACTGGCCGCTTCTTTGCCGCAGTAGGCAGCGGAGCCCTTGGCTTGGATATTTTCAGTACTGGAGACATTCCTGCTGCGCTCGCCATATTCAAGAGCATGTCGAGCGAGAAAAGATTGATTTTCCCCCGCATAAGATCTGAAATTCTTGGTTGTGTAACGCCAAGCAAATCGGCAGCCTGCGCTTGAGTCAACCCATGTGTTTCGATATATTCGCTTAACTCAATCATCACCGCGGATCTGACTTTCATGCTTACCGACGTCTGTGGCGAATCTTCAATCGCATCCCAGACACTTACGAATACTTTAGTTTTCATCACGGAGCTCCCTCATTAATTCGGCGTAACGGCTCTTTGCCAGGTCAAGATCTCTCTTTGCGGTTTTCTGCGTTTTCTTCTGGAAGCAATGCAGGACATAAACAAACTTTTCAAACTTGGCGATGTAAATCACCCGAAATGCCCCCGATGGCTCCTCAACACGTATTTCGTAAACCGACTTTCCCACTGTGCGCATGGATTTAGAGTCGGTAGGCTCCAAACCCCTTTGAACTCGATCTAGCTGATAGCCGACGTCCCGCTTGGCCGCGACCGGAAACAATCGCAGGTCCGCCAACGATGAACCTCGGAAGTCAACTCGCTTAATTGGCATTTTATATAAGTTTTTGTATATTAATCAAGGCCAAGGGAGGCGGCCTAGCCGGGAGGCTCGACTCCACATCTTTACGGAAACCGACTCGCCTGAAAATCAGCCACTCGGCTGATGGATTGCCCCGGCCCCTATGGGCGCTCGCAATGACGGGTCAATGAGCCCCGATCAAACAGCCCGCTCTATCAAATCCGTGATTAAGGTATTCAGGCTTTTGCCTTTTGACTCTGCTGCAATTGCAACACGTGCGTGAAGGTCGGGCGAGAGGCGGAGCCGAAACTGGCCCGAATAAGGCTTATTGGGCTGCTTGCCAACACGAGCGCAGGTCTCCAGATAGTCATCAATTGCTTCTTTAAACGCAGCGCGAAGCTTGGCAACGCTTTGCCCATGAAAACCAATCACATCCTGAATACCCGCAACTCGGCCAATGAAACAGCCATCTTCATCGCTGTACTCAATTCGGGCTGAGAACCCTTTGTAATTCATCATGCTCATGGTGCAACCCCCAACAATTCCAAATACGCCCTAGCGTCCCTAACCTGATAAGGCTTTGCTTCCTTGGCTGGATGCGGCCGATGAAAGGTCGCCACCTTTCCATCCTTTTCCAATCGCACCCGAGAGCCACGGCCCTCGACTACCTGACAACAAATGGCTAACAACGGTGATTCGACCTTGCGCCACTCAAGGTTCACAGGCACCGGGTTCGCATAAATCTGTCGAAGGGTGTCCTGCTGATTGCCATTCAGGGAAAATGGTACCACTTATTGGATCCGTATCAAAGAAGTTGTGTAAACCTTTATTGGAAACCCCGAAAAGAGAGCTGAAAATCAGCCATCCGGCCGATGGATTGCCACGCGCCCCCACGCCCGTCGCAGGCGGGCTCGGGGTCAACACGCCGCCCAGCCTGGACTTGGCGGCCCAGCAGGGGTCGCTTCGCTAACTTGCTGGGGTCAAAGTAAATCAAGTTCTGGTGGCATCAGGGATTCGAACCTCTTGAACATAACGATACCCCGAACAACTGAGCGTAGAGAGTATAAAAAACCTGACTAGCCATATAAATGAGTGGCAAACAAAAGTTTGACAAAAATCTCATCGCACTAACTGTTCGCGGATTTTGAAAATTTGTGAAATGCTTATTCCAAATTCATTCTTGTAACGCACTCACAAAAACCGCATGCTTCGCTCCTTCACAACAAGGAGTCAAG
>JACCDH010015762.1_pt1 | contig 47381 bp, 44 predicted proteins | sample 7442481 | NCBI WGS metagenome assembly JACCDH01 (sample SAMN15323433, study PRJNA562643) | freshwater metagenome | isolation source: river surface water | place: USA:Blue River Watershed | collected 2017-08-15
ACCGAAATCTCGCGCCCGTCCAGCGCGGTTTGCGGGGCGGTGGTGAACAGCCAGTTGTGCCGGGCATCCTTGGTCAGCTTCATCACGCCCAAGGGCACGGTGATAAACGGGCTGCGGTCGGCGGGTCCGGCCTCAATCAGGCAGACGGTCACCCGCGGATCGGCTGACAGACGATTGGCCAGCACCGCGCCGGATGATCCGGCGCCGACGATGACGTAATCGAATGAACCTTCCACCGACATGCGCCGCGTTCTCCCTTCTGAAAGGGCTGCGGACATGGGGCATCCATGCGTTGGCCGCACAAGCCAGCGCCCCGGCAAAACGCCGGACCCATGATTTCCGTCAGAACCTCCCAGCCCCGGTTTTCCGGGGTCTCCTTCGAATCAGCTTAATCAAGGACATTTGGAATTTCTTTGGAGAATTTGGCACATCCAACTATAGTTTTCCCAAAGAAAGGCCCACCCATGCCCCGCAAACCAAAACCTGATGAACGTATCAACGCCGCCCTGATCGCCGACTTTGCGGTAGCAGGGTTTGTAACCCGCGCGCTTTCGCAACTGGCGACGCCAGCGAAAACCTGGCTGGTCAGCGATGACCTGCGGCTTTTGCCCGACATGCCCGCGGCGCGGCGGATCAGCTTTGTCGAGGTGGGGATGGACCACGCGCCGATGGACCCCGAAGAGGTGTTTGTGCGCCTGCGGCAAGAGCTGGAGGGAGCCAAGGGGCTGGCCCTTCTGGTCGTCGATATGGGCTGGGTCATCGGCAATATGCAAGGCGTGACGGGGTTGGAAAACTGGGGCGGGGTGGCCGACCGGCTGTCGGCGCATTTCGACCTGCCGGTGGTGTCGCTCTACAATCAGGACCTGACGATCGAGGAACAGATTCAGGCCGCCCTGCGCGCGCATCGCCAGTTCCTTGCGCCTTCGGGGCTCTATGAAAACCCCTATTGGATTCCCGCCAGCCTGTTGGAAGGCGGTGCTTTGGATGAACAGTTGTCCTTCATGCTGGGCCGGGTGGTGCCGGATTATGCCGGGCTTCTCGCCCGTCGCCAGCAGGGGCAGATGTTTGCCCGCGGCGCCACGCCCTCATGGCTGGCCCCACCGCGCACCGGGCTTGGCAATCCGGCGGGGGGACAGCGCTGGCATGTGCATTGCCTTGGACGGTTGAAGGTGCTGATAGGCGGGCAAGAGGTGAACTGGCAACTCCCCGGCGGGGCGCCGAAGAAAACCCGGACGCTGTTTGCCTATCTTCTGCAAAGCGGCGACAAGGGCGCGCATGCCGACCAGTTGGGCGAACTCCTCTGGCCCGAGGGCGAATCAGAGGATCTGAAGCGCACCCGCCTGCACCACACGGTCGCCATGCTGCGCAAAACGCTGGGCGACACGGCGACGGTGGAACGGGTGGGCGAGACCTATCGCCTGAGCGCGCCCCCCGGCAGCTGGATCGACATCGACACGTTCGAGCAGCTTTGCCGTCGGGGCCTGTCGCTTTACAAGCGTGGTGAGCTGAACGCCGCGCTGCGCGTCTATGCCGCCGCCGACCAGCTTTATGGCGGTGATTTGTTTGAAGATTTGCCGCTGGAATATGTGCGGTCGGAAACCGACGACTGGTGCATGCCGCGCCGCATCTGGCTGCGCGAAATGGCGGTGAAGCTGCAATATGACTTCGCCAAGGTCTGCATGTCATCGGGCCGCACGCGCGAGGCGCTGGCCCATTGCCAAAAGGCGCTGGCGATTGACCCGACTTCGGAAGGGGCCAATGCCGAGGCGATGAAGATTTTCGTCGCCCAAGGACGCATGGACGCGATGCACCGCCAATACCGCCAGTATCGCGCCGCGCTGGAGGCGATCGGTGCCAGCGAAGGTATTGAAATCAAATCGCTTTATCGCGAACTGTCGAAGGCGGTTTGAGCTTTCCACAGACCCCGCCAAAATCGCCAAAGAAAAACCAAAGCCAATGGGCTTAGCCTGATTCTCAACATGTCAGGCTCAGCTTTTGGGAGCGGGCGGCTTGGCATTTCAGGGAGGATACCGCGATGAAGGACCACGCCGCGCCGTCTGACGGCTTTGACCCGTTTGATCTGAACAAGCCCCACTCGAAATGGGCCGAGCTGCGCAAGGACGAGCCGATCTTTTACCATGAGCCCACGAATTACTGGGTCGTGACGCGGTATGAGGACATCAAGGCGATCTTCGACGACTACAAGACCTTTTCATCGGAAAACGCTCAGAAACCAGTGCGGGCGATGTGCGACGCAGGGCGCAAGGTTCTCGTTGATGGCGGGTTCACCGCATACTCCGGCCTGACCGCCCGCGTCCCCCCGGACCACACCCGCATTCGCAAAGTGGCGCAGTCCTGCTTTGGCCCGCGCCGGTTCAAATCGATCCAGCCGCAGATCGAAGGCATCGTGCGCCGCCATCTCGACGCGCTGGAGGCCAAGGGCAAGAACGGCCCAGTGAACTTCTGGGAAGAGGTCGCCTATCCGGTTCCCGCCTATGTGCTCTTTACCCTGATGGGCATCCCGGATGAGGACGTGCCGAAGATCAAGCAATACGGCGCATCCCGCGGGAAGATGACCTGGGGCGAATTGACCGACGATGAACAGGTCGAGGTCGCCCATGACATGGTGGCCTATTGGAAATACATCCACAATCTGCTGGACATGCGCCGCAAGAACCCCGGCGATGACTTTCCGTCCGACCTTCTGCGGCTGCAATCCGAGGGCGCGGAGATCACCGATGAGGAAATCGCAGGCGTGCTTTATTCCACGCTCTTTGCGGGCCATGAGACGACCTCGACCTTCATGGGCAATTATGTGCTGACCATCCTGCGCGAACGCGCGGCGTGGGAGCAGTTGAAGGCCGACCCGTCGCTGATCCCCAACGCGGTAGAGGAAATGCTGCGCTATACGCCCTCGGTCGTGGGCTGGCGCCGCAAGGCCCGCCATGCGGCAACGGTGGGCGGCGTGGACCTGCCGGAAGGCGCGGAAATCCTGATGATTACCGGCTCTGCCAACCGCGATGAAAGCCAGTTCCCGGATGGGGAAAAGCTGGACATCACGCGGCAGAACGCCCGCACGCATTTGTCGTTCGGCTATGGCATCCACTATTGCCTTGGCTTCCAGCTGGCCAAGATGGAGGCGATGGAGCTTTTCAAGCAACTGCCCGAACGCTTCCCTGACCTGAAGCTGGTCGATGGGTTTGAGGCGCAATACCACCGCAACCTTGGCTTCCGTGTGCCGAATTCGGTGATGGTGGAGACGGGAAAATGAGCGGCCTTTACACGCTGGATTTCTCGCGCATCAGCCATGCCGACTTTGCCCGAGTGGGCGGCAAATGCGCTTCGCTTGGGGAAATGACCCAGGCCGGTGTGGCCGTGCCGCCGGGCTTTGCGGTAACGACCGATGCCTATGTTGCGATGCTTGACCACCACGGTATGCGGGCCGAGATCGAACGCCATCTGGCGGGTGTCGATCCGTTCGACCTCGATCAGGTGGACCGCGCAGCGCAGGCCATCCGGATCCGCATCCGCAGCCACAAACTGCCGCCCAAAGTAGAGGCCGAAATCCGTGCCGCCTATGCGGCGATGGGCGATGACATGGCGGTCGCCGTGCGCTCATCGGCCACAGCCGAAGACCTGCCGGACGCCTCTTTCGCGGGCCAGCAGGACACCTATCTGTGGGTGCGTGGGGCCGATCAGGTGGTGGAAAAGGTTCGCGATTGCTGGGCGTCCCTCTATACCACCCGCGCCGTCGCCTACCGCGAAAAGAACCGCATCCCGCATGTCGATGTGCTGATGAGCGTCGGCGTGCAAAAGATGGTCAATGCCCGCGCCGCCGGGGTGGCCATGTCGCTGGATCCGGTCAATGGCGACCGCACCAAGATCGTGATTGATGCAAGCTGGGGTCTGGGCGAGATGGTGGTTTCTGGCGTGGTGACGCCCGACAACTTCACCGTGGAAAAGGTCCTGCTTGAAATCGTCGATCGCAAGATCTCAGACAAGCATGTCGAGCTGGTGGGAGATGCGGCCCTTGGCGAGGCGGTCGAGCGCGAGGTGCCTCAGGACCGCCGCCAGAAGCAATGCCTGTCGGACGCCGAGGTGATCGCGGTGGCCGCCTTGGCCAAGCGTTTGGAAAAACAAAACAAATGTCCCCAGGATGTGGAATGGGCGATTGATGCCGACCTGCCCGAAGGCGAAAACCTTCTGGCGCTGCAGTCGCGCCCCGAAACGATCTGGAGCCAGAAGAAATCCGACACCCCGAAAAAGACCTATGCAACGGGCATGATGGGGATTGTCGGCACGCTGAACTCTGCCTTGACCGTCAAGCGCTAGCAGACGGCCCAAACAAAGTCCGTTTCAGGGAGGAAACGAAAATGGACGCAAAGACCCCGATGTTCCCCAGTGCCTTTGATGTGAAGGCGCCCAAGGGCGCAGAAGGCTGGGAAAGCCTTTACCCTTATTACACCCGCTTCCAGCCATCGCGCCGCAAGGAGGACGACGAAAAGTTCTGGTTCTGCAACTCGCAGCACTGGCCGACGCCCCTGCGTCCGTTTGATGTGATCTTCCTGGATTTCGCGATCAAATGCCTTGGCCAGTATAACAGCCGCCACCTTCTGGTGCCGCCCGCCAACGGGATCGACTATCGGATCCTCAATGGCTTTGTCTATTTCAGCCCCGTCGCCGTGGCTCCTGAAAACATCGAGGCCCGCATCCCGCAGTTCATGGACCGAGCCGGCCACTACTTCATGAACTGGAACGATCTTTACGCCAACTGGAAGAAGAAGGTTCTGGCGATGATCGCCGAACTGGACGCGATTTCCTTTACCGAATTGCCCGAAGTGGTGCCGGTTGACTGGGTCAAGGGCGGCGTGGGTCTGGACAACACCAACGCGCTGTTTGAAGCCTATGACAAGGCGATCGAGCTGTCCTACAAGATCTGGCAATACCATTTCGAATTCCTGAACCTCGGCTATGCCGCCTATCTGGATTTCTTCGGCTTCGTGAAGTCGCAATTCCCGACGATCCCGGATCAGGCGATTGCCAAGATGGTGCAGGGGGTGGATTCTGAACTCTTCCGCCCCGATGACGAGATCAAGAAACTGGCACGCTTGGCCGTGGATCTGGGCGTTGACGGCGCTTTGATGACCGGCAGCGTCGATGAGGCCTTGGCTGCTGTGGGCAAACTTGCCAATGGTCAGAAATGGCTGACCGCCTGGAAACAGGCGCAGGACCCGTGGTTCAACTTTACCTCGGGCAACGGGTTCTATTCGACCGACAAATACTGGATCGACCATCTGGATATCCCGTTGGGCTATCTGCGCGACTATATCCCCCGCGTAAAAGCCGGTGAGCGGATCGAGCGGCCGACCGAACGGCTTCTGGCCGAGCGCGACCGCATCACCAGCGAATATCGCGACATGATGGACGAAGAGGCCCAAGCCGTCTTTGACGGCAAGCTGGGGCTCAGCCGCACCGTGTTCCCCTATGTGGAAGATCACAATTTCTACATCGAACATTGGGCGCTGGGCGTGTTCTGGCGCAAGATGCGCGAGCTGTCGAAACTTCTGTCTCAGGCCGGGTTCTGGCCGGATGAGGACGGCATGTTCTATCTGCACCGCAACGAAGTCCGCGATGTGCTGTGGGATTACGGCGCGGCCTGGGCCATCGGCACGCCCAACGTCGGCTCTGCCATCTGGCCCGAAGAGGTCGCGCGGCGGCGCAAGCTGGTGGCAGCCCTTGCCAGCCAGCCGCCGTTGCCCGCCCTGAACGATCCGCCCGAAGTCATCACCGAACCCTTCACCATCATGCTTTGGGGGATCACTTCGGACGCGATCGAACGCTGGACCGGCAAGTCCGATGACAGCGCGGGGTTGAAAGGCATGGCGGCCGCCCCCGGCACCGCCGAAGGCATCGCGCGGGTTCTGCGGTCGCCCGATCAGCTCGGCGAGTTGCAGAAAGGCGAAATCCTCGTCACCCCTGTCACCGCCCCCAGCTGGGCACCGGTCTTTGGCAAGATTGCCGCCGCCGTGACCGACATCGGCGGCATGATGAGCCATGCAGCCATTGTCTGCCGCGAATACGGCCTTCCGGCCGTGACAGGAACCGGCACCGCATCGGCCAAGATCAAGACCGGGATGCGGCTGCGGGTGGACGGCAACACCGGGACCGTGACGATCCTTGACTGAACAGGTTGCCCCCCTCCCCCATCCCCTCCCCACGAAGGGGGAGGGGGGCCGCTTTTCCTGAACCGATGGACCATCTCCATGACGCACGACCTTTCGCGCTATGACCCGGTCTGGCGCGCCGCCGAACCCTACATGCGCGCGCGCAAGAACGATGTGCATATCCCCCTCTCGTTCGACTGGTGCGTGCGGCTGCTGGATCACTTTCCCGAAGCAGACCGCGATGTCTGTCTTCTGGCGATCTTGCTGCACGACATCGGCTGGTGGGCGATTGATATGGAGACGATCATCTCGGACGGGTTCCGTGGCGAAAACATCCTGCAATCGGACGTGCGCTATCGGCACGAGGCCGAGGGCGTGATCCTTGCCACCAAGGTCTTGCGTGAAACCGGATGGAGCGAAGACATTATCGGGCAGGTTTGTGAGATCATCGACGGCCATGACACGCGGATGGATCCGCGCCATTTGAACGACCGCATCGTGCGCGACAGTGACAAGCTGTGGCGCTATGAAGTGACGGGCACGGCGGTAGGCTGCGACTGGTTTGGCGAGACGCCCGCGCAGAACTGCCTTCGGAACGAAAAGATCCTGGCCAAGTTCGAAACCGAACCGGGCCGGGCAATGGCGACAGCGGCCTTGGCGGAAACCCGCAAGGCATTGAAAGTGCATGTGCTTTAAGGGGCGCTGACCATGGAAATGTTCATTGACGGGATGTGGACCCCTTCGGTCACCGGCGCCACCCAACCCGTGACAGACCCCCGGTCGGGCGAGACGTTTGACACGGTTCCCAACGGAACCGCTCAAGATGCTGATATCGCCATCCGGTCGGCGGCTGCGGCCTTTGAGATCTGGCGCAAGGTGCCCATGGCTCAGCGCGTGCGACTGCAGAAAAAGCTGGCCCAGGCAATGCGCGAGGCCGCAGATCCTGTAGGCCGCGCCCTGCACCGCGAGCTTGGCCGCCCCTTCCCCGCCTGCCTGCAAGAGGTTGGCCGCGCGGCGGATCTTCTCGACATCTACGCAGAAGAAGGGCTGCGGCTGCACTCCACCATGACGGCAGGCGGATTGGGCGAAAAGACCATCGTGACACGCGACCCGGTGGGCGTTGTCGTGGCGATCACGCCCTTCAACTATCCCTTGAACCTGTTGATGTTCAAGCTGGGGGCCGCCTTGGTGGCGGGCTGCACAGTGGTTGCCAAACCTTCGGCCGATACCCCGATCTCGACCCTGATGCTGGCCGAGATTTTCCACAAGGCGGGGCTGCCTGCCGGGGTGTTCAACGTCGTCACTGGCGCGGGGCGTGCGATTGGCGATGCCATGGTGAACCATCCTATTCCCCGGAAAATCGCCTTTACGGGGGGCACCACGGCCGGCAAGGCCATTGCCGCCGCCGCCGTGCAGACCATGAAACGCGTGACGCTGGAACTTGGCGGCCAATCAGCGGCCATCGTCTGTGCGGACGCCGATATCGACAAAGCGGCCGAGGCGATTGCCCGCCACGGTTTCGCCAACTCGGGCCAGTTCTGCTATCGCGTCAACCGCATCTATGTGGACCGGGCGGTCTATGAACCCTTCCTCGCCAAACTTCTGGCACGGGTGCAGAAATTCACCCTTGCCCCGGCGGGGGGCGACGGTGACCTTGGCCCCTTGGTGAACGAGAAGATCTATTCCAACAGCGCCATTCAGGTCGATGACGCCCGCGCCAAAGGCGCCCGCATCCTCTGCGGCGGGCAGCGGCATACCGGCCCAGGCTTTGACGGCGGGTTCTATTATCAGCCGACGCTTGTCGCCGATGCGACCCATGACATGCTGGTCTTGACCGAAGAGACCTTTGGCCCTGTCTTGGGCATCTGCCCCGTCGATGACCCGTGGCAGGCCTTGAAATTCGCCAATGACAACCGCTATGGGCTTGCAGGCTTTGTCTTTACCCGTGATCTCGCCCGCGGGCTGACGCTGTGTGAGGGGATGGAGGCAGGGTCGGTCTGGCTGAATGACATTCAGCGCTCGTCGCATTACGAACCCTTTGGCGGGGTGAAGGAAAGCGGTCTGGGCCGCGAAAAGGGCCGCTATGGCGTTGAAAGCTATTTGGAATACAAGACGATGTATCTGAGTTACGAGGTCCCGAAATGACCCTGCTGCGCCCGCAGGACGTGGTGCTTTGGGCAGAAGCAAAGCCCTATCTCGACGTGCGCAACAACGACGAACACACGCTGGTCGCCTATGGTGTGGCCAAGGCGCTTTTGGCGCAATTGCCCGAGGCAAACCCCGATGTCGTCCTACCCGCGATCCTGTTGCATGATGTGGGCTGGAAGCGCATCCCGCCCGACCTTCTTTTGGCCGCCATTGGCAAGAACCCGACCCGGCGTGATCTGGTGTTCGAACATGAAAAGCAGGGGGTCGAAATCGCCCGCCCGATCCTGGAACGGCACGGACTGGCTCATATCAATGAGATCCTCTCCATCATCGACGGGCATGACACCACCAATGAGGCCCGGTCTTTGAACGATGCCGTGGTCAAGGATGCCGACAAGGGCTGGCGCACCACGCCGCATGGGATGCGGATCATTCGCGGCTGGTATGACTGGTCTTTGGACGAATACATCGACATGGTCGGTACAGTTTCGAACCCCCGCCTTCTGACCGCTCCGGGCAAAGCCATGGGTGAAGGATTTGTCGCCAGTCTAAGGGCGGAACAGGACCTTGCGCGCTATTTGGAGGCGACATGACAGACCTTGGATTGCAGGGCAAACGGGTGGTCGTGTCAGGGGCCGCCGGAGGGTTGGGCCGCGCCTTTGCGCAGGCATTTGCCGAGGCGGGCGCACAGGTTCTTGCCTGTGATGTCAATCTTGCGGGATGCGAGGAGACTGCGGCGCTGACCGGTGGGATCGCAGCAAAGGTCGATGTGACCGATACCGCAAGCTGCCGCGCCTTGGCCGATATCGCGCAAGCGCGGATGGGCGGCGTCGATGTGCTGGTGAACAATGCCGCCATGTATGGCGGGCTTGAGCGGCGCAACTTTGAAGCTCTGGATGAGGACATCTGGGACAAGGTGATGGCGGTGAACGTCAAAGGCGTCTGGCAGATGTGCCGGGCCTTCTCACCTGCCTTGCGCGCATCGAAGGGGGCGATTGTGAACATCGCTTCGGCAACCGTCTTTTCCGGCTCTCCGCAGTGGATGCACTATGTCGCGTCCAAAGGCGCGGTGATCGGCCTTAGCCGCACCATGGCCAAGGAAATGGGCGCCGATGGGGTGCGCGTGAACGTCCTTGCACCGGGCTTTACCATGACCGAGGCCAGCCTTGGCCTGATGGAAAACGCCCGCAGCTATGGGGTGGACCGGGCGGCGCTGAAACGGCCCGCCGAGGTGGAAGATATCGTTGGCGGCGCGCTGATGCTCGCCTCGCCGTTGTCGTCCTATATGACCGGGCAGACACTGGTCATTGACGGCGGACGGCAGTTCATCTGAGGGAATTGAGATGGTTCAGGTCACATTCATCGAAGCCGACGGAACACGGCGGGCGATTGAGGCAAAGGTGGGAGAGCCCTTGATGTATCCGGCGCGCAATGCCGGCGTGAAAGGGATTGTCGCGGAATGTGGCGGGTCAGCCATGTGCGCGACCTGCCATTGCTACGTGGTCTCGGCACCGGAAGGCGCGTTGCCGCCCCCGAAACCGGATGAGGCCGATACGGTGGAATTCAACGCCCATGAGCCGCAGGACAACTCACGTCTGACTTGTCAGATCATCGTGACCGAGGCGCTGGAGGGCGCTGTGTTCCAGGTGGCTACAGGGCGCTAAAGCCGCGCTGCCAGCCGCGCGCCCTGATCAATCGCGCGTTTGGCATCCAGTTCGGCCGCGACATCGGCCCCGCCGATCAAATGAGCCATGATCCCTGCTGCAATCAGCCGGCCATAAAGCCCGCGTTCGGGCAGTTGCCCGGCACAAAGCACCACATCGTCAACTGCCAAAAGCTGCGCCGCACCGTCGCGGGTGATCCACAGGCCCTCATCCGTGATGCGGTCATAGCTGACGCCGCCCAGCATCCTGACCCCTTTGGCCGCCAAGGCCGCCCGATGGATCCAGCCGGTGGTCTTGCCCAGACCACGACCGGGCTTTTCCGCCTTGCGCTGCAAAAGCCAGACCTCACGCGCAGGCGCTTCGGGCGCGGGTTCGCGCAGACCGCCCGGGCTTTCAGCCGGGTCTCCCACGCCCCATTCTCGCCGCCAGACCTCGGGGTCAAGCGTTGCCGAATGGCCGTTCGACACCAGATATTCCGCCACGTCAAACCCGATGCCACCCGCACCCACAATCGCAACCCTGGGTCCAACGGGTGCCCCTTGCAGCACCTCAAGATAGGTTTTCGCCCGTTCCTGCCCGGGTATCTGTGGATCGCGCGGAGTAACGCCGGTGGCGACAATCACATGATCAAACCCCGTAAGGTCCCGAACATCCACAGGCGTTCCCAAACGCGTTTCTATCCCCAGATTCGTGATTTCATGGGAAAACCACGCAACCAGACCATGAAACTCTTCCTTGCCCGGCACCTGCTTGGCCAGATTAAGCTGACCGCCAAGCTTGGAAGCTTGGTCAAACAAGACCACCTTGTGGCCGCGCAAAGCAGCCACCTTGGCCGCCATCAACCCCGCAGGCCCTGCCCCGACAACGGCGATGCGCTGCGGTGTCGCCGTGGCCTCATAGGTCAAAACCGTCTCATGGCAGGCCCGCGGATTGACAAGGCACGAGGTCAGCTTCCCGCTGAAGGTATGGTCCAGACAGGCCTGATTGCAGGCAATGCAGGGTGCAATCTCGGCCGCCCGGCCACTGGCGGACTTGGCCACAAAATCCGGATCCGCCAAAAACGGCCGGGCCATCGACACCATGTCCGCCATACCCGAGGCAAGCAGGCTTTCGGCCAGATCAGGCGTGTTGATCCGGTTCGAGGTGATGACCGGGATCGACACCGCGCCCCGCAAACGCCCCGTCAGATGTGCAAACGCAGCACGCGGCACACTGGTGGCAATGGTCGGAACCCGCGCCTCATGCCAGCCGATGCCGGTGTTCAAAAGCGTGGCCCCGGCACCTTCAATCGCACGGGCCAGGGTCACGACCTCATCCCAGGTTGACCCGTTCGGGACAAGGTCAATCAGCGAAATGCGGTAGATCAGAATGAAATCCGGCCCCACAGCCTGACGCACCCGACGCACCACCTCCACCGGCAGACGCATCCGGTTTTCATAGGCACCGCCCCAACGGTCGGTTCGGCGGTTGGTATGGGTGACCAGAAACTGGTTAAGGAAATAGCCCTCCGAGCCCATTACCTCGACACCATCATAGCCCGCCTCTTTCGCACGGGTGGCCGCGGTCACAATATCCTCGATCTGCTTTTCAATCCCCGCCTCATCCAGTTCGCGTGGCACGAAGGGCGAGATGGGGGACTTGACGGCGCTGGCAGAAACGCAGTCCTTGCCATAGGCATAGCGGCCCGCATGCAAGATCTGCATGGCGATCAGGCCGCCCGCCTGATGCACCCGATCCGTCACAATGCGATGATTTTCAATGTCTTTCCTGCTGTATAGACCAGCGGCACCAGGAAACACGCCGCCCTCGGCATTGGGTGCGATACCGCCGGTCACCATCAGCGCCACCCCACCACGTGCGCGCTCGGCATAGAATTCTGCCACCCGGTTCCAGTCGCCGGTTTCTTCAAGGCCGGTGTGCATGGACCCCATGAGAACCCGGTTCTTCAAGGTCAGATGCCCCAGAGAGAGCGGGGCCAAGAGATGGGGATAGTCGGTCATGCGGTCCTCCTGCGGCCCAAGGATGCACCGGGTCGCGCCGCCTGTCACGCCAAACGCCGCGTCATCCGGTTGACGCGCATGATGCACCCGCCTATCCCTGCGCCATCAAACCGGAGACATGATGCCCGACCTTTTCGCCTATACCGACGGAGCCTGTTCGGGCAATCCCGGCCCGGGCGGCTGGGGCGTCCTGATGATCGCCCGTGAAAACGGCGCGGTTGTGAAAGAGCGTGAGTTGCAGGGCGGCGAGCCGCTGACGACGAACAACCGGATGGAATTGATGGCCGCGATCTCTGCGCTTGAGGCGTTGTCGCGCCCGGTTGACATCACCATCGTCACCGACAGCGCCTATGTGAAAAACGGCGTGACCGAATGGATCCACGGTTGGAAGCGCAACGGCTGGCGCACCGCCGGCAAGGACCCCGTCAAGAATGCCGAGCTTTGGCAAAGGCTTGATACGGCCCAGGCACGCCACAAGGTCACGTGGCGCTGGATCAAGGGGCACGCGGGCCATGCCGAAAATGAACGTGCCGACGCGCTCGCCCGCGCCGGAATGGCCCCTTTCAAAAACTAGATCCAGTCCAGGTTCACCTTGCCGGGTGGATAGGCTTCGGCCACCTTGTCACGCAGCGCCTTGTAACGGTCGCGCAGCTCCTTGAACTTGCGCTCATGGGTTTCGGCCACCAGACACCGAACATTGGCGAATAGCTGTTCGCAATCCATCCGCTCCAGAATCTGCAGTTCGGCCCCTTCGATGTCCATCTTAATAAAGGCGATCTCGCCGCGCGCCTTTGCCTGCCCTGCAACCCAGCCCGGAAAGTCGATCAACGGCACTTCAACCGAGTTTTCCGCATCAATGCGGCGTCCACCGTCCAATATGGTTGATTTGACCGAAGCCCCTTCGGGGTTATCGCCAAAGTTATCGGCCCGCATCAGCCGAACTGTGCCGCTGCCAACCCCGACCGCAGCATTGATCAGCGTGACATTGGCGGTTGATCCGAACTTCTGTTCCAACGTCTTGAAGGCAAATGGATCAGGCTCGAACGCGATGACATCGGCACCCGTGGCGGCCAATTGTTCGGTCACCACACCCATGTTCGCGCCGCAATCGACCGCAAGATCACCGGGCTTCAGCATGGCGGTGATGGCGGTCAGATAGCCCTCGGCCCAAGCCTTGCGCAGGTTGCGCTTTTGCCGGCGGATCAACGCCTCGATCTCTTCCGGCGTAGACGGCAGGGGCCTGGATCGCTTGTCTTTCTTGCCGCGCTTGCCGCTGGCCTCCTCGGGCAGATCTTCCTCAAGATCGCTCATTCTTCCAGCGCCCCGGCCGGATCAACGCCCATCTGCGCACACATCCGCGCGGCGTAAGACCCCGGCATCGGCGGGTTCTTGCGCCACCAGGGGCGCGTTCCATTTGTGTAAAGATGCACCGAAAGCGTGTTGTCGGTAAAATGCCCCTCCACATTGCAATGGGGGTCATAGAACACATCGTTCAACTGGAATGGCACCGGATAAAGATAATCGTGGCTCAGCGCCCGCTCATAATCGCCGGTCTGTTGCGCGAAATAGGTAAAGGCCTGCGGGCCAAAGGCCGTGCGCTCGGCATTATAGATGCGCACCGCCTGAGGCAGATTGCTGTCCTGTTTTTCAATACGCTTTTTCTGCTGCTTGTTGAACCAGGCCGGAGCAGCAGGAAGATTGTCATAGTAATCAAGAAGTTGGTCCATAAGCGCGCCCTTCTGCGGGATATAGACCACCCCGCAATTCAGCGCCCCGCGAAAGCCGTGTCCGGCAAAGATATGCGTCATCTCGTCGGGAAAAGGCTTGTGGCAATAGGCGTCACAATCGATCCACACAGCATCGGTTTTCTGGATCATCTTGTAGCGGAACACATTCGACAGAAAGGATTCAGAGGTCTGGCGCACGATGTCCATGTCGATCGCCATGATATCGGTCGCCGGTTTCACGATCACACCCTCGGGGACATTCGTAACCGTGTCGGTGCAGTAAAGCGTGGTCGGGTGCCCCTGGCGCACATGTGACAAAAGGCAGATCTGGTTCAGATAATGCAGCCTTTCCCCGATCCAAAGCGAAGCAACCGGGCGGCGAACGGGGGTGGACATGAAATAAAAGCCTCTTTTGTGTCAATTTTGGAAACATTGCCGCATGGATTGCGGCAAGTCCAGTTTGTCATTCCACAGCCGTTGCAGCCGCCTCCGGACCGGCAGGCAGCAGGCGAAAAGCCCGGCAGATATTCGGATCGAAACTGTCTTCGGGCTGAAAGCCAAGACCCCCCAGCAAGGGAGCAACTTCATCAAGACGGCTGTGCCAGGTTTCAAGCCAACGGCCATAGAGAAAGATCTGGCTGGGCAAAGGCAGATCAGGCGCCGGCAACACGGCGTCCAACACCTCGGGTGACAGCCGCGCATCTGCCAGCAGCAGGCTTGTCGGACGATGCTCTGCCACCAGCGCAGCAAAGTCTGTAACCAAGTCCTGCAGCCGCCGATCCGATAGCACGAAGCGGTCATTGAAGGCGCGGTTCGACAGGGCACAGACCGCCCGCATCATCTGCCGCAGGCCGGGTTCGTCCTCTTGCAGCGTTATATGAACATCCATTCGGATATTCGCGACATGGCCCGCAAGAAACCCGACAGCCGCGCCGATTTCCAAGACACGCCCATCCTTTGGCAGCACCTGTGGCATCTTCCGGGCAAGACCGCGCTCAAACTTCCCGGCTTGAATAAGCGGCAACACATGGGCAGCGAACACCCGCGGATCGGCCGGGAGTTTCATCGTATGATTGGTGAAAACCTCAAGCTTCAGGTCTGCAGAAAGATCAATAGGACCGGGGTTATATGAGCCCATCGGAACGGCTTCGACCGGCGCTTCCTTCGGCCCGGCCTTGCGATCCGCCTTCGCCTTGGCGCTGCGTTGCTTTTCGACATCCGACATCAGTGCGGCAATCTTCTCCTTGTCCCGCGCCTGAGGCGGTTTGGCGACGATCTGGGAAATCGGAACAGCAGAGGCCGCAGCGAGACTGGCCACAAGCTCCCGATAGGCCTCGGTCTGCTTCAATTCCGCCAATCGGTTTTCTGCGCGCTCAACGGCCGCGTGGTGCAGCCGATGCAGAACCGGATCACTCAGCAGTTGCGAAAGAATGCGGTTGCGCACCGTGCTATAGCGCAGCATCGTGTCTTCGCGCACCTCGTTCCTGTCCTGCAAGGCCCAGTAATCGCTATTATATTTGTCCGCCTTGTTGTTCACATTGCCCCGCATCTTGCGGATCGCATAGCTGTCAACCGACTTCACGGCATAGTGGTTCAACTGCACCCAATCATAGCCCACTGTGCGGGTGATCGACCGCCAACCACGAAACTTGAAGTAATCTTCCATCTCGCGGCCCGATCCATTCAGCCATTTCACCTGATCGGGGAACTCTGTCTTGATGTGCCGGGTTTTCATCTTGGGTCGATGGATACCCAACTTCCAGTAATCGGGGTCAAACTTGAACAAGGTCTTGACCCCCCAGCCCTTGTTCCAGGTCGGCGGGGCGGCCATCAGATATTGTTCGGTCACCGGCGCGCGGCTCCAGTCGACAACCCCGCCTGACCCAAAAATGCGCCAGGTCACCACGATGCCATTGGCATCCTGCGCCTCTGCCGCCGCGATCAGATCATCCAGCGTGCCATCACCATACTTGATGGACACGAACTCGTCGGCGTCAAAGACCATGACCCAATCAGAGTTGCAGACCACCGGCTCATCCTGGGCATAGTTCAAGGCCGAGGGCTGCGGCCGGATGCCTTGCGGAATCACATTGCGGCGGTGATGACACAGCCCCAGCTCTTCCAGCCGGATCAGCATGTCATCGGTGCCATCTGAACAATCATTCGTATAAACGACAAGGTCCGAAAAGCCGATGGCAAGATGATGGGCAACCCATTCCAGAACAAAGGGGCCTTCGTCCTTCATCATCGAAACGGCGGTCACCTGACCATGCGGGCTTTGGTGTCGCTTCAGCTCAAAAGGCGCGCTGCCCCACAAATCAGAAGCGCCGCGCGGTCTGTCTGTCGCGCTTGTTGCATTTCTGGCCTTCTTCACTGCCACCACGTCTGCCCCCGTCACCGGTTTCAGGTCTGGCCATCGGGCCTGCTGCCTGTCGCGGCGTCATTTGTGCCAAAGGATAGGCGACAGGGCGGGTTCTGGGCAAGAATCCATCCCTCGCCTCCCTAGGGTAACTGCCGAAGATCACCCTCGAACTGTTGCGAATATGGCTACAATTAGACCAACTTCCGAGGTTATGCCGGGTGACAGACCCTGACGACTTCGCCATACTTTGCCAATAAGGCCATTTCTTGCCCCTGCATCGAGTATTGAATGTCTCCGCGTCTTACCGTTTTCTTTATCGTCGAGCCCCCGCGATACGAGCTGATGGCCTGCTATCTTGCAGGCTCTTTGCGCCAGCAATTTGGGCAAACGGTTGATCTGGTCGGATATTGTCCTGATGAAAAGCTGTCATCTGTTTCGCAGGATGTGATCGCTGTTCTGGCAAAGCTGGGCTGTGAAGTGCGGCCCTTCAAGGTGGCCGGCCGTTTCAGCCCGGACTATCCGCATGGCAACAAGATCCTCGCGACGCTTGAGCCGCGCGAGACAGAGTTTTCCGCCTTCTTCGACAGTGACGTGCTGTGCTTGCGCCCGAATAAGGTAGAGAACATCATCAAGGATGGCCATGTTTCGCTGACCCCGGCAGCCTCGATGGTCTGGGGCAATGGCAAGACCTGGCATCTGATCTATGAAACCTGCGGCATGCCCCTGCCCAAGGACCGGGTAAGGTTGATGCGGCAAAAGGGTGATCGTGAACGGCTGCCCTATTTCTCCTCGGGGCTGTTCAGCTTTCCGGAAAAACACCGCAACGCCGACGGGCGCAGCTTTGCCGATGTCTGGATGGATGTCGCCCAAACAATTGACAAAAATGAAGAAATCCCAGGCCGTCGTCCCTATCTTGACCAGATCAGCCTGCCTTTGGCCATTCAGAAATCAGGTCTGGGATGGAACATCCTGCCCGAGGAACAGCACTTCATTCTGGGCGGAAGCCTGAGGGGTGAGCCGCTGCCAGAGGGCAGAGAGATCTTCACCGTGCATTATCGCAAATGGGAAATTCTGAAGGAAGTGGGCTTGGCCAAACAAGCGAAACGCATGCTGGAGAACCATGCAGGAGTGCGCCGGATCGACCAGATCTCGAAATCCTCGACGCCCGAGGCTGGGGCCGCCTGAGAAACATGGTTGCACATTATGAACAGTTGTTCATAATGGGATGATGACCCGCAGAAAGACCCTGACCGACACCGAGATTGCCGCCCATCTGCTTGACGCCCTGGCAGAGAAGGGTGCAAAGGCGCTGACCTTTGGGACAATTTCACAGCGATCGGGCCTTGCGCCTGCCACGCTGGCGCAGCGCTATGGATCGGTTGACGGCATGGTGCGCCATGCCCTTGCCTGCGAGTGGGCGCGCCTGTCACAGGCTGTATCTGAAGTTCACTCCGAAGCGCACCTGTCCACAAAGGGCGCGCAAGCCCTGCTCAAGAACCTCGCGACACCCAGCGCCGAGGTCCTTTCGCTTTCACTGCGAGACGCCGAGCTGTGCAAGGCCGCAGAAACCTGGCGCGCGCAGGTCGAAGCGGCGATCGCCGCACGACGCGGTGGCGGGTCGCGGGGACGCGAGTCTGCCGCGATGATCTTTGCCGCCTGGCAGGGGCGTTTTCTGTGGGATGCTGCAGGCGGAAAGACGTTCCGGCTAAGCGATCTGATAAAGGCGCTGCCCTAACGGCCGTAGGTTTTCCACAGCCAGATCAACAGCATGGCGCCCAAGACAGCGCCCACCAACCCCGCGAACCAACCCGAAACCATCACCAGCGCCCGCAGCGCAAAGCCACCGACAAAGGCCCCAGCGATACCGATGGCAATCGTCGTCAGCAGATCGGCCTTCACGCCCATGATCCGGGTCGCCAAAAAGCCGGCCGCAATTCCAACGACAAGAAACAGCGCAATGGCCATGAAACCCCCTGCCTTGACCCCCTTGATATGGGATGTCGCCGCGCCTTTTGAAAGACGTCAGTCGACAAATCCCGGCATCGCAAAGCCGCGCAAGAACTCATCGGGCGGCATGGGCTTCTTGCCTTCACGCTGCGCCAAGGTCACCTGCACTGCCCCCGTGCCACAGGCAATGGTCAACCCACCCAGAACCTTTCCCGCCTGGCCGGTCCCCTCAGCAAGACGGCAGCGCAAAAGCTTCACCCGTTCGCCATTGATCTGGCACCATGCGCCGGGAAACGGCGAAAGCCCCCGGATCTGACGATCCACCTCGACCGCAGGACGCGCCCAGTCGATACGCGCCTCAGCCTTGTCGATCTTCGCGGCATAGGTCACACCTTCTGCGGCTTGCGGCACGGCGGGGCGGGGCAGATGGGAAAGCGTATGAACGATCATTCGTGAACCCATGGCCGACAGCCGGTCATGCAGATCAGAGGTCGTCTCCTCGGGGCCAATCGGCGTCGCTTCCCAGTCCAGAACCGGCCCGGTGTCCAGCCCTGCCTCCATCTGCATGATGCAAACGCCCGTTTCCACATCCCCGGCCAGAATGGCGCGGTGAATGGGGGCCGCACCGCGCCAGCGCGGCAAAAGCGAGGCATGGATGTTCAGGCAGCCGAAACGTGGCGCATCCAGAATAGCCTGTGGCAGGATCAGCCCATAGGCGACCACCACCGCGACATCGGCACCCAGAGCGGCGAACTCTTTCGCTGCGGTTTCGCTGCGCAGCGAAACCGGATGGCGCACGGGCAAACCCAGCTCCAGCGCACGGGCATGAACCGGCGTCGGCCGATCGGCCTTTCCGCGCCCCGCAGGACGCGGCGGCTGACAGTAAACTGCAATGATTTCATGGGCTTCATGCAGCGCATCAAGCATCGGAACAGAAAACTCTGGCGTTCCCATGAAGATGATTTTCATGCCCGTTTCCGCAGCTTTTCCGCCTTGGCCAGCAGCATTTTCCGCTTCAAGGGCGAGAGGTGGTCGAAATACATCTTGCCCGCCAGATGGTCGATCTGATGCTGCACCGAGGTGGCCCAGAGATTGACAAAGTCCCGCTCCTCCACCTCACTCCGGTCATTCATGAACCGCACCGTCACCGCCCGCGGACGCGACACCACAGCCGAGACACCGGGCAGGTTCGGGCTGGCCTCTTCATGCTCTCGCGGCTGAACCGAGGCGTGCAGCACCTCGGGGTTGGCCATCAACACCGCCTGACCGCGGGTTTCGGAACAGTCCACCACCGCCAGCCGCAGGGGGATGCCGATCTGCACCGCCGCCAGCCCATAACCCGGCATCGCCTCCATCGTGTCCACCATATCGGCCCAGATGCCGCGCACCTCATCGGTAATGGCAGGCACATCGGCGGCGGGGGTTTTCAGACAGGCGTTCGGCCAGGGCAGGCACCGGCGAACGGCCATCACGCCATCCGCGCGCGTTCGCGCTTCAGCTTTTCCATCTTGCGGGTGATCATCTGCCGCTTCAGCGGGCCCAGATAGTCGATGAACAGCTTGCCATCAAGATGGTCAATCTCATGCTGCACGCAGGTGGCCCAAAGCCCGGTAAAGGTGCGCTCTTGCGTTTCCCCTTCCAGATCCATCCACTCCACCGTCACCGAAGCAGGACGCTTCACCTCGGCATATTGATCGGGGATCGACAGGCAGCCTTCCTCATAGATGTTTACATCCTCGGAAGACCAGACGACACGCGGATTCAACAGCACCATCGGCTCGGGCGGGCCGTCCTTGATGCAATCCATCACGATCACCCGGCTCATCACGCCCACTTGTGGCGCGGCAAGCCCGACGCCGGGCGCGTCATACATGGTTTCCAGCATGTCAAGCGCAAGGGTCCGCACCTCGGGCGTGACATCGGTCACAGCCTCGCAAGGCTTTTTCAGACGGGGGTCGGGATGGATCAGGATAGGGCGGATCATGTTTTCGGATTTACGGCGCAGGGAGGAATGGTGCAAGTAGGGAAGGCAAATTTCGATAGGCAGGCCATGACCGACTTTGACACCCCGATCAACCGTTTCGGCACCCATTCCGTGAAATGGGACTCGATGGAAGCCTACTACGGCGTGCCTGCCAAGTACGGGATTGCCATGTGGGTGGCCGACATGGACTTTCGCCCCCCCGCCTCGGTCCAGCGCGCGCTGGAGGGGATGCTGGCCCATGGCGTTTATGGCTACTACGGCGAGGAGGGCAGCTATCTGGACGCCATCCGCTGGTGGATGAAAACCCGCCACGGCTGGGAGGTGGAGCGCAACCAGATCTTCACCACCCACGGTCTGGTGAATGGCACCGCCATGTGCGTCGATGCCTTTACCAAGCCCGGCGATTATGTGGTGCTGACGACACCCGTCTACCATGCCTTCGCCCGCGTCATCAAAGCCGCCGGTCGCCATGTAACCGAATGTCCGCTGACCACGGTAAATGGACGCTATGAAATGGATTTCGCCGCCTGGGACAGCCTGCTGACAGGGCGCGAGACGATGATGATCCTCTGCTCGCCCCACAATCCCGGCGGGCGGGTCTGGACAGCCGAGGAGCTGCGCGGCGTGGCCGATTTCTGCAAGCGGCATGACCTCTTGCTTGTCTCGGACGAGATCCACCACGATCTGGTGATGCCCGGGCAAAGGCACACCGTGATGGCCAAGGCCGCGCCCGATATCGCTGACCGTCTGGTGATGATGACCGCCACGACAAAGACCTTCAACATTGCAGGTGCCCATTCTGGAAATGTCATCATCGCCGATGAGGCGCTGCGCAAACGCTTTGCCGACCGGATGATGGCCATGGGCGTTTCGCCCAATTCCTTTGGGCTCTTCATGGCCGAGGCCGCCTATTCGCCCGAAGGCGCGGCCTGGGTCGATGATCTGACCGCCTATCTTGACGGAAACCGCAGGCTGTTTGATGCGGGCGTCAATGCCATTCCCGGCCTGCGGTCGATGCCGCTAGAAGCAACCTATCTTGCCTGGGTTGACTTCGCAGGCACCGGCATGACCCGGGCCGAGTTTACCAAAAGGGTCGAACAGGACGCGCGGATAGCCGCGAACCATGGCGACAGCTTCGGTCTTGGCGGTGACAGCTTTCTGCGCTTCAACCTTGCCACCCCCCGCGCGGTGGTGGCCGAGGCTGTGGCACGGCTGCAAAAGGCATTTGCCGACCTGCAATGAAACGGCTGGCCCGGATCTTTTCGGCGCTGGTGATGCTGGCCTTTCTGGGCCTTGGGGCGGCGTGGTTCTACTTTGCGCCCGCCCCCACACCCTCGACCCTGCCGCCGATCATCGGCGCGGTGGACCGGATCATCATCGAAAAGGCGGCCCGGCGCATGGTGTTGGTGCAAGACGGTCAAGAGCTGCGCGCATACCGCATCGCGCTCGGGTTTTCGCCCCTGGGCGACAAGGAACGCCAAGGCGACGGCCGCACGCCCGAAGGTCTGTTCCGGATTGACCGTCGAAACGACCAATCCGCCTATCACCTGTCCCTGGGTCTGGATTACCCGCAGCCCGAAGATCGCGCCCGCGCGCAGGCCGGGGGCTATGATCCGGGCGGAGATATCATGATCCATGGCCAGCCGAATGCCGTCGGCGATGATGTGGTGCTCAAGGGCGACTGGACCGCTGGCTGCATTGCTGTGTCAAATGCCGAAATGCGAGAGATCTGGGCGGCGACAGATGCCGATACCCTTGTTGAAGTCAGGCCTTAGGCAAATAGCCAACCGGCGCGTGTTCATCGCGCCAGTAATCCAGCGGCGCAGAATCGCGCACCGCCGTGTTGCGCTTGAACTCATAGACGATCTGGCCATGTTCTTCGGAAGAGGCAACGATCAGGCACTGAAAGATGTGTCTGCTGCCGTCATAGACATCGACCAACCCGCGCAGTTTCGGGGTCAGGACGGCATCCATGGCAAAGCCATCGTGCCAGAAGCGCAACACCGGAAACACTGCCTCACCCACCTGAACCCGCAGCCGCGACTTGCGCGCCGCCTCGCGGTTACGGGCCATGGCAAGCCCCTCAACGATGTCTTTTGGCAGGAATTCCAGCATCTTCGCCTCCCTTGCTGGGTCCAGTATTTGCGGCAAATGGTTTACGAATATGACAATTGACAATGCGTTACCGATTTCCCCGAATTCCGTGGCTGAAATGTCGCATTTTGGGGGGGCATCAGGTCACCTGTGAGGGGCTTTCCGGGGCATTGGCCATCAGCTATGCCTGCAAGCCCGCGTGAAGGAGCCCCCATGTCTGCCACCTTGCTGATTCCCGCCCTGCTTCTGGACGCCGCTTTTGGCGAGCCCAAAGCCATCTGGGACCGCGCGCCGCACCCCGCCGTGCTGATGGGCCGTGTGATCGGCTGGTGCGACCGTCGTTTCAACGCAGGCCGCCACAAACGGCTCAAGGGCCTGGCCGTCATGGCGGCGCTTGCCTTGGGCGCGGCGCTGCTGGGGCAGGCCATTCATCTCTTGCCCGATCTCGGGATCATCGAGGTCGTGGTCGCGGCAATCCTGCTGGCACAAAAGTCACTGGTCGACCATGTCGCCGCCGTGGCGCGCGGGCTGCGGATGTCGCTGCGTGACGGCCAGCGCGCCGTGGCCATGATCGTGGGGCGCGACACCGATGTTCTGGACCGCTCGGGCGTGGCACGCTCGGCCATCGAAAGCGCGGCGGAAAACCTGTCGGATGGGGTGATTGCGCCCGCTTTCTGGTTTCTGGTCGCCGGCCTGCCGGGGCTGATGGTCTACAAGATCACCAACACCGCCGACAGCATGATCGGCCACATGACCCCGCGCCACCGCGAATTCGGCTGGGCCGCCGCCCGGTTTGATGACCTTCTGAACCTGATACCGGCCCGGCTTTCGGCGCTTCTGGTCGCGCTGACCAATGGCTGGACCGACCCCAAGCCGATCTTGCGCGATGCACCCCTCCACCGCAGCCCCAACGCCGGCTGGCCCGAGGCCGCAGTCGCCTGCGTGCAGGGCATCGCGCTGGCCGGTCCGCGCAGCTATCACGGCCAAATGACCGATTACCCTTGGGTCTACCCCGAAGGCCGCCGCGACCTTGGCCCCGAAGATATTGACCACACGATCCGCACCCTCTGGCGCGCATGGGCCGGGATGCTGGCACTGGCGGTCGTGGTGGCGGTGGTGCTCTGAGGGGCTGACTTTCAACAGATCACCGGAATCTTGTCCAAGGTTGGACAGGTTTTTAAGGCATTGAATCCATGTGTTATTTCTAATTCTGTTAACCACATGGAAAGGTTTGCCCAAGCCTGTTTTCGGGCCGTCCAAGCCTGAGATAAAGGCGATCAGGCGCGGGTCGTCGGACGCTTGAAATGCTGCCCCGTTTTCGCGTTAACCCTGATTTTTCCCGACCGCGCTTTACTTTTTGGTAAGGAATTCCCAAGATACTTGGCACGCGGTATCGTTTCGTCAGGTTCGATCCTGTCAAACGGAACCCGGCGGGGTGGCACCCCCGCCGGGTTTTCTTTTTCACGGGATCAAGCCCCGATCCAAAGACGGATGATGGCCAGTATCAGCGCTGCCGCTGCAAGGATCACCATCCACTTTCGGTATCTGTTTTCGTCCAGTTCGATCACCTCCTGCCACCGCAAAGGGTTGCGGCGGGGTCAGGTGTAAATTGTCGTGGTTAACAAAACCTATAAACGCCGCCTCAGGCCACCAGCGCCTCGGCCCGCTTCAAGTCCACGCTGACCAACTGGCTGACGCCCTGTTCCTGCATCGTCACGCCAAACAGCCGGTCCATCCGCGCCATGGTAACGGCGTGGTGGGTGATGACCAGAAACCGCGTTTCGGTGCGGCGGGTCATCTCATCCATCATGTCGCAAAACCGGGTGACGTTGGCATCATCCAAGGGCGCGTCCACCTCGTCCAGCACGCAGATCGGCGCCGGGTTGGCAAGGAACACGCCAAAGATCAGCGCCAGCGCGGTCAGGGTCTGCTCGCCCCCGGACAAAAGGCTCAACGTCGACAGGCGCTTGCCCGGCGGCTGGGCCATGATCTCCAGCCCCGCCTCCAGCGGGTCATCGGATTCCACCAACACCAGCCGCGCCTCGCCCCCTCCGAAGAGATGGGTAAACAGCTGCCCGAAATTGGCGTTCACCTGTTCAAAGGCGGTCAACAGCCTCTCGCGCCCTTCGCGGTTCAGCCCGGCAATCCCGGCGCGGAGCTTCTTGATCGCCTCTTCCAGATCCAGCTTTTCGGCAGCCAGCGCGGTATACTCTGCATCTACCGCCTTGGCATCTTCCTCGGCCCGCAGGTTCACCGCACCCAATGCCTCGCGTTGGCGCTTCAGTCGCTGCACATCGGTGTCCAGCGTCTCGGCATCCGGCATGCGGTCGGGGTCCACCTTCAGCGTATCGAGAAGCTCGGCCGGAGTGGCCCCGGCCTCTTCCATGATCCGCTCGGCCGCCAGCTGCACGGTTGCGCGCGCGGCCTCGGACCTTGCCTCGGCACGGGCTCGGATTTCGCGGGCATCCGAAGCCAGCCTTTCAGCATCACGCTCCATGTCCCGCGTCTCGCGCAACCGACCCTCGGCTTCGGCCAAGGCATCGGCGGCGCTTGCGCGGCGGGCCTCGGCCTCGGCGATGGCGTCGGCCAACTCCTCGCGCTTGATGGCAATCTCCTCGGGCGCGGCCGAGGCTTCGGCAAGTTCCTCCTCGGTCTCCGCCTTGCGGGAGTCGAGTTCGCCAATCCGCTTTGCGGCCGTGTCCAGACGATGCTTCCAGCCCGAAAGCTCTTTTGCCGCCTCTTGCCGACGGCGCACCCGCGCCTCGCCCTCACGCCGCAGCTCGTCATGGGCAGACCGCCGCGACATCATGGTGATGCGCGCCGCCTCGACCGCCACGCGGGCGCTTTCCACGCCGTCGCGGGCCGTCTCCAGATCGCCAAGATCCTCCAGCGCAGCTGCGGCACCTTCCAGACGCTCCCGCGCCTCGGACACCTCATCGGCATAGCGGGCTACCGCGATGCGAGCGGTTTCCAGCCGACCCTCGGCCAAAGACCGGTCTGCCTCGGCACGGGCGGCGGTGCGATTGGCTTCGGCCACGCGGGCATCGGCGGCACGGCGGGTCTCGCGCGCCATCTGATCAGCGCGGGCCAGATCGGCCAGACGGGCCTGCAGCGCGGCATGGGCCTGCGCGGCCCCTTCGGCACGGGCGGCGACCTCTTCAAGATCGCGCTTCAACTGCGTCAACTTGTTCAGCTGTTGCAACCGCAGCGCGGCGGCGGAAGGCGCATCTTCCGCCCCGGCACGGAACCCGTCCCAGCGCCACAGATCGCCCTCACGGCTGACAAGCCTTTGGCCGGGCTGCAACATGGGTTGCAGCCGCGCGCCATCGCCGCGTTGGACAAGACCGATCTGGCCCAGACGGCGGGCCAGAACGCCGGGGCCTTCGACAAAGCGGACCAGCGGGGTGGCACCTGCGGGCAGGCTCTGCGGCCTGTCGTAATCGGGCAGGCCAACCCAGCCCGAGGGCCGATCCGCTGCCACGACGGGCGCGCGCAGGTCATCGGCAAGTGCCGCGCCAAGCGCCTTTTCCAAACCCGGTTCGACCTGCAACTGATCCAGAAGCTGGCTGCCCGCGTTCGCCTCGCGCTGGACCATCTTGGCCAGCGCAGCCACCTCGGCGCGAATGGCCGCCGCCTCTCCCTCGGCGGCCGAACGGGCCGCACGCGCCTCGGACTCGCGGTCCTGCACTGTGGCGCGGGCCTCTTCGGCGCTGGCCAGCGCCTCATCGGCTGCCTCGGCCATAGCCACCGCCTCAGTCTTGGCCTCTTCGGCCAAGGCCATGGCCTCGCTTGCGGCCCCGAGCGCGGCCTCGGCGGCCCGCACGGCCTCGGCGGCCCGCGCAGCTTCTCCCTCGGCCTTGTCCACCGCCGTGCGGCTGTCGGACAGAAACCGCTGGGCCGACTGGTGACGTGCGGCCAGACGCGCGGCATCCTCGGTCGCCGCCGTCAAGACCTGCTCGCGGTCGGTCAGGATGCTTGATGCCTCACGCGCCACCTCGGCTGCCTCGGCAAGCCGCTCCTCATGCCCCTCATGGGCGCGCTGCAGCTGCTCGACCTCCCATTCCAGCCGCTCGATCACCTCGCCGGCATCGCGGTTCAAACCCGTTTCCCGTTCGGCATCGCGAACCAGCTCGACGATCCGCGCCTTGAGCGTCTCGATCTGGTTGCGCGCCCGGGTTTCCTGTTCGGCAAGCTGATCGCGGCTGACCACCAGCCGCTGCAGGATAGCCGCCGCAATCGCCTCTTCCTCGCGCTTGGGCGGCAGGGCATCCTCGGCCACTTCGCGCAGCTTGGCGGCGTTGCGGGCATTGGCCTCGGCCTGGCTTGCCTCGATCACCCGCTGGCGCAAGACGCCATCCGCCTCAGAGCGCGCCAGATCGGCCTCACGCCAGCGCCGGAACAGAAGCTGCCCTTCGACCCGACGCAATTCCTCGCCAATCTCGCGATAACGGGTGGCCTGCTTTGCCTGACGGGTCAGGGTGGAAAGCTGCTGGGCAAGCTGCTCCAGCACATCATCCACCCGCAAGAGATTGGCCTCGGCAGCCGAAAGCTTCAGCTCGGCCTCATGGCGGCGGGCGTAAAGGCCGGAAATCCCGGCCGCTTCTTCCAGAACGCGACGGCGGGCCTTCGGTTTGGCGTTGATGAGTTCCGAAATCTGCCCCTGCCGCACCAAAGCCGGGCTATGGGCACCCGTCGAGGCATCGGCAAACAGCATCTGCACATCGCGGGCGCGCACATCCTTGGTGTTCAGCTTATAGGCCGACCCTGCATCGCGGGTGATGCGACGCACGATTTCAATCGTGTCACTGTCGTTGAACCCGCTGGGCGCCAGCCGGTCAGAGTTGTCCATCACCAAGGACACTTCGGCAAAATGCCGCGCGCCCCGCGTGGCCGCGCCGTTGAAGATCACATCCTCCATCCCGCCGCCACGCATTGCGGTCGGGCGGTTTTCCCCCATCACCCAGCGCAAGGCTTCCAGAAGGTTCGACTTGCCGCAGCCGTTCGGGCCGACGACACCGGTCAGCCCGTCATGGATCACCAGATCGGTGGGGTCCACAAAGCTCTTGAAGCCGTTGAGCCTGAGTTTGGTAAAGCGCAAAGGGCAGGTTCCGATGATTCCGTCAACATGGCATCGTCGGCACAGTTCGGGGCCAAGTCAACAAGCCGCCGCAGGATATAGCCGTTTGGGCCGGATTATCCCCAAGATATTGACCACGATCCTGCGAAACCTGGCAATATGTCAGGCCAGATAGGCCCGAAAACTGCGCACCACCTCTTCATAGACGGCACGTTTGAACGGCACGATGCTGGCCACCATCTCATCGGCGGTGATCCAGCGCCATTGGCTGAATTCGGGGTGATCGGTGACAATGTTCACCTGATCATCGCGGCCCAGATAGCGATAAAGGAACCACTTCTGCTTTTGGCCGCGATACTTGCCGCCCCAGATCTTGCCCAAAAGCTCGGGCGGCAGGTCATAGGTCACCCAACCATGGGTCTTGCCGACGAACTCCACCAGATCGGCGGTGATCCCGGTCTCCTCCCACAGCTCGCGCAGCGCCGCCGCGCGCGGCTTTTCGCCCGCGTCAATGCCGCCCTGCGGCATCTGCCAGGCGGGCACGGTGCTGTCGAGCCGCTGGCCTCCAAAGACAAGGCCATCGGCGTTGATCAGCATGACTCCCACACAGGGACGATAAGGAAGGGTCTCGGGATCGGTCATGGCATGATAGGCCAGCCGTGACCGGCTGGCCTCCGTTCCTTACGGATTCGGTGCCACGGCCGCGAGGCCGCGCAGGATATCCACGGCATAGGCCAACTGGTAATCCTCATCGCGCAGCTTGGCCGATTCCTCGGTGCGGGCGCGCTCTTCCTCAAGCTGCTTGCGCTCGTCCTCGCTCATGGAATCATTGCTGATCGCGCCGCGCAGATCGGCTTCGGACCGGTCATTGCGGGCCTCTTCGGCGGCCTTGGCCTCTTCCTCTTCCTCGGTCAAAGGCTCAACTGTCGGCTGGTTCACCACGATATCGGGCATCACGCCCAGCGCCTGGATCGACCGGCCCGACGGCGTGTAATAGCGCGCGGTCGTCAGACGCATCGCGCCATCGCCCTTCAACGGGATCAGCGTCTGCACCGACCCTTTGCCAAAGCTCTTGGTGCCCACCACAATGGCGCGACGATGATCCTGCAACGCCCCCGAAACGATTTCCGAAGCACTCGCCGACCCGCCATTGATCAGCACGACAATCGGCTTGCCCTGCGCCAGATCACCCGGCTCGGCGTTGAACCGCTCGCCCTGTTCAGGATCACGACCCCGGGTCGAGGTGATCTCGCCCTTTTCAAGGAAGGCATCCGACACCATGATCGCCTGATTGAGAAGCCCGCCGGGGTTGTTGCGCAGGTCAATGACAAAGCCGTTCACATTGTCCATCCCGCCGGCTTCTTCGACCATCTTCTTGATGCCCTCTTCGACGCCGGGATAGGTCTGGTCGTTGAAGGTGGAAATGCGCAAGACAACTGTGTTGCCCACAAGGCGCGGCCTTACCGCCACCATCTTGATCGTGTCGCGGATGATCGAAACGTCAAAAGGCTCGGCCACGCCTTCACGCACCACGGTGATGATGATCTCTGACCCGACCGGGCCGCGCATCTTGTCCACCGCATCATCCAGTGTCAGGCCCAGAACCGATTCCGAATTCACATGGGTAATGAAATCGCCCGCCTTGATCCCGGCCTTGTCGGCAGGCGTGCCATCCATCGGCGCCACCACCTTCACAAAACCGTCCTCTTGCGTCACCTCGATGCCAAGGCCCCCGAACTCGCCGCGGGTCTGCTCCTGCATCTCGTCGAAATCCTTGGCCGAGAGATAGCTGGAATGCGGATCAAGCGAGGTAAGCATGCCGTTGATCGCCGCCTCGACCAGCTTTTCGGTATCCACTTCCTCGACATATTGCGCGCGGATGCGCTCGAAGATGTCGCCAAAGAGGTCAAGCTGTTCATAGACCGAAACGGTCTTTTCCGCCTCTTGGGCGATCAGCGGGCCCGCAACCTGGGTTGTCAGGATCGTGCCTGCAAGCGTGCCCCCCAGGGCCGCCAGTGCAATCTTCTTCATCAAAGCGTCATTCCCTTGCTTCGGCCAATCCGGTGAACCACTCGGTCGGGTCTACCGGCTCGGCACCTTGCCTAAGTTCCATATAAAGCGTTTCCGTGCCCTGGACACCACCACCTTCTGCAGCATCGGCCAGAAAGTCCGCATCCACCTGATCCCGCCCCCCCATGAGACCCAAGGCCGCACCCCGCGCCACCACGTCTCCAACGCCACCATAGACCTGATCCAGCCCGCCAAGCACCAGAAGATAGCCGCCTCCGGGCTCAAGGATCATCACGTTTCCGTAGTCCAGAAGCGGCCCTGTATAGCGGATCGTTGCAGCCCAGGGGCTGATGACCAAGGCGCCGGGCCGTGTGGCCAGGGTCAAGCCGGGGCGGGTGACACCGCGCGCATCGGTTTCGCCGGGGGACAGCAGCACATTGCCCAGCACCGGCAAGGCAAGCCGGCCCTTGGCATCGGCAAAGGCCGTGCTGCCAGTATCGTCCAGCGCAAGACCAGCCGCAAAGGCATCCAGCGTATCGGCGCTTTCCAGAAGATCGCGCAACACCTCGGGGTCCTCGGTAAACCGGCGCGGCAGTTCGGTGCGGTCCGAAATCGCCTGGCTAAGCGCCGAACGCGCATCCTGCGCGGCGGCAAGCCCATCCGACAGGGTCTTTCCCGCTGCCTGTTGCAGCGCTCTCAGGTCCTTGAGCTCGCTCAGATCGGCCCGCAGCCGTTCGGCCTCGGCCTGCAGCGCCGGGGTGACATCGGCCAGCATCATGCCCGAACGCACCGTTCCCAAAGGCCCGGTCGGATGCAGCAAAAGCAAGGGCCCCGGTTCGGCCTCAAGCGTGGACAGCACCCCGAGCAGCTGGGCGATCCGGTCACGTTCAGTCTGAAACCGCAGTTCCAATGCCTCTTGCCGCAATTCGGCCTGCCGCAGCGCCTCGCGCAGCGCGGCCATCCCTTCTTCATAGGCGCGGATGGTGGCGGTCAGCGCCGCAACCCGATCCTTGCCACTTTCCGCCTCTTGCAAAGCCTGCACCGAGGCTTGCAGCGCCGCTGCTGCCGCCGCCGCATCCTCGGCCACGCCCGCATGGGCCGCAGGGGCAGCAAGGCAAAGGCAAAGGGCGGCGGCGCGGATCATGCGATCAGGCTTTCCCCGGTCATTTCGGGCGGCTGGGGCAGGCCCATCAACTGCAAGACCGTCGGCGCCAGATCGGCCAGCCGCCCGCCCGGCCGCAGGGTTGCGCCGTCCGGCCCGCCCACCAGAATCACCGGCACCGGATTGACCGTATGCGCCGTATGCGGCCCGCCCGTCACCGGATCGACCATCATTTCGCAATTGCCATGATCTGCAGTCACGATCATCGCCCCGCCCTTGGCCTGCAAGGCCCCCAGCGCGCGGCCAAGCCCCTGATCCACCGCCTCGCAGGCCTTGATGGCGGCGGGCAGGCTGCCGGTATGACCCACCATATCGGGGTTGGCAAAGTTCACGACGATCAGATCAAACCCGCGTTCGATGGCCGACACCAGATGATCGGCCACTTCCGCCGCGCTCATCTCGGGCTGCAAGTCATAGGTCGCCACCTTGGGCGAGGCCGGCATCGCACGTTCTTCCCCCTCAAACGGCACCTCGCGCCCGCCGTTCAGGAAAAACGTCACATGCGGATATTTCTCGGTCTCGGCCAGCCGAAACTGGGTAAGCCCTTGTTTAGAAACCCATTCTCCAAGGCAATTCACGATCACCCGCTTCGGGAAGGCCGTCGCCATATAGGCGTTATGCCCGGTGGAATACTCCACCATCCCCAGCATGGCCGACCACTGGGGTCGCGTGCCGGTTTCAAAACCGTTGAAATCAGGCTGGCCCAAGGCCGCCAGAATCTCGCGCGCCCGGTCGGCGCGGAAATTCAGGCAGAAAAACCCGTCGCCATCCCTGGCCCCCGCGTATTCACCGATCACCGTGGGGGCAAGGAACTCATCGGTTTCCTCTTTTGCATAAGACAGCCGCACGGCCTCGGATGCCGTCGCCGCATGGGTTTCCGAACGGGCATTCACCATCGCCTCATAGGCGCGTGAAACCCGCTCCCAACGGTTGTCACGGTCCATCGCCCAATAGCGGCCGATAACGGTCGCGACCTTTGCCCCCGCAGGCAAAGCCGCCTCCAGATCGGTGACAAAGGTCACGGCGGATGACGGTGCCACATCCCGACCATCGGTAATGGCATGAAGTGCAACCGGCAGACCCAGCGCCGTCAGCGCGCGACACGCCGCAATCACATGCGCGATATGCCCATGCACCCCGCCATCCGAGACAACCCCCATCAGATGCGCCGTGCCACCCGCCGCCTTGACCCGCGCCGCAAAGTCCAGAAGCGCCGGGTTCCGGGCGAAAGAGCCATCCTCGACCGCCAGATCAATCGCCCCCAGATCCATCGCCACCACGCGGCCCGCGCCAATATTGGTATGGCCAACCTCGGAATTGCCCATCTGCCCGGTGGGCAAGCCGACATCAGGGCCAAAGGTGGTCAGCGTCGCATGCGGACAGGTTTGCCACAGCCGGTTGAAGTGCGGAACATGCGCCTGCGCCGGGGCGGATGTGGCCGGATCGGGGCCGATCCCCCAGCCATCCAGAATACACAGAACAACCGGTTTTCGCGCGCCCATCAACCCCGCCCTTCCATCAATGCCCCGCTTCTAGCGCCCAACGCGCCAAGGGGCAACGTCAGCCGCGCGTGACCAGCCAATCCAGCGCCCGCGTCGGCAGCAAGCGGCGCGCGATGCCCGCGATATAGGTCGGCACCGTCACATAATACCGCGCCCGTGGTCGTGCCGATTCAAGCGCGTGGATCAGCTTTTTCGTCACCGCCTCAGGCGGCAGCTCGAAGGCGTCGGGTTTGGTTTTCACCCCGTAAAGCCGCCCGCGCAGCGCGCCATATTCCTCGCGCCGGGCCGAGTTCTCCCAGTCGATCCACTTCTCGAAATGCGGAATGGCCTTGGCGCGGATCTCGGTCCCGATGGGGCCGGGCTCGATCAGGATGACATCAATCCCCGTGCCCGCCATTTCAAAGCGCAAGACATCGGTCAAACCTTCCAGCGCGAACTTGGTCGAGACATAGGCCCCCCGCCACTTGGCACCGACAAGCCCCAACACCGACGAACAATTGACAATCCGCCCATGGCCCTGCGCACGCATCACGGGAATGACCCGCCGCGTCAGGTCGTGATAGCCAAAAAGGTTGGTCTCGAAGATCTCGCGCAGGGCGCCGCGCGGCAAATCCTCAACCGCGCCGGGGCAGGCAAAGGCACCATTGTTGTAAAGCGCATCCAGCCGCCCGCCGGTGCGCGAAAGCGTCTCGGCCACCGCAGCTTCGATGCTGGCCTCATCGGCATAATCCAGAACGAAACTCTCCAGACCCTCGGCGCGCAGGCGCGCGCAATCGGCCTCTTGGCGGCAGGTGGCAAAGACCCGCCATCCGCGTTTGGCAAGGGTGCGGGCGGCATCAAGGCCAATGCCCGAAGAACAGCCGGTCATCAGAACGGAACGCTGCATCATGCCTCCAACTGGGGTTTGCAGCATGGTTTAGGCGGGATTGGCCCGCAGGGAAAGCCGGGGATCGCACAACGCGCCAAGGTTGCGGCTGCTACTCGCTCAACAGGCGGGATGCGACATAGCCCTCGATACCATCCCCTTCGACCCGCACCAGCGACCAGCCTTCCGGCCCTTCGCCTTCCACCAGCACCAGAACCGCCTCGCCCTGCGGCAGGCGGTCGATCACGGCATGATCCTTGCCGGGGCCTTCGCGCACATTCACGCTGGGGGCGGTCACATAAAACACCCGACCCGGCACCTCTTCCACAATGGGCTCGCTCACATCCAGCGCCACCGGCACGGCCGCATCCGGGGCGGGGATCACCATCAGGGGCTTTTCCGGGGCGAAGGAGGCCGCGACAACCTGCAGATCCGCAGCGTCCGTCTGGGCAGGCTGGGCCTGGACAGGGGAAGCGGCCCCTTGAACGACCATGAAGGCATCCTGCGTATCGGCCTTTTGCGGCATCAGACCAAATCTGACCTGACCGCGATCCTCACCCCCGATCAGCATTGCGAGGTAAAGCCCCACACACAAGACCGCCAACCACCGAAACATGAAAACCCCATTCATCAAATTACCGGTGCCATACCATGATTCGCGGCCCGGTTGAGGGGAAAGATAACCTATTCTTCCACCCTGCCGCATTATCGCCACATTTTTCATGCTGGACCCGCGCCGCTGGCCCGAATACACAACATCCATGTCCACGCTTGATGATGACGACAATATAGAGCCCATGACGGTCTCGGAACCGCTTAGCCGCGCCATTGGCGAGCGGTATCTGACCTATGCCTTGTCAACCATCATGCACCGCGCGCTTCCTGATGCCCGCGACGGGCTGAAACCGGTTCATCGCCGCATCCTTTACGCCATGCGCGAGCTTAGGCTTTCGGCGACAAGTGCCTTCCGCAAATCGGCCAAGATCTCGGGCGATGTGATGGGCAACTATCACCCCCATGGCGATGCTGCGATCTATGACGCGATGGCGCGCCTGGCGCAGGATTTCAACGTGCGCTACCCGCTGGTGGATGGGCAGGGCAACTTTGGCAACATCGACGGCGATAACCCCGCCGCCAGCCGCTATACCGAGGCGCGGCTGACCGCGATTGCCGAAACCCTGATGGAGGGTCTCGCCGAAAACGCCGTCGACTTCCGCCCGAACTATGACGGCACGCTGGAAGAGCCGGTGGTCATGCCCGCCGCCTTCCCGAACCTCTTGGCCAATGGCTCGTCGGGCATCGCCGTCGGCATGGCAACGAACATCCCGCCGCATAATCTTGATGAGCTGATCCAGGGCTGCCACGCGCTCCTGAAAGACCCAGACACCACCGATGAGGCGCTGGTTCAACTGATCCCCGGCCCCGATTTCCCCACCGGTGGCGTCATCATCGAAAGCCGTGACGCCATTCTGGACGCCTATCGCACCGGGCGCGGTTCCTTCCGCACGCGGGCGAAATGGGAGGTTGAGGATCTTGGCCGCGGCACTTGGCAGATCATCGTCACCGAAATCCCCTATCAGGTGCAGAAATCCAAGCTGATCGAAAAGCTGGCGGAACTGGTGAATCTGAAAAAGGTCCCGCTTCTGGCCGATGTCCGCGACGAATCCGCCGATGACATCCGCATCGTTCTGGAACCCCGGTCCCGCACCGTCGATCCCGAAGTGCTGATGGCCGCGCTCTTCCGCAATTCCGATCTGGAAAGCCGGTTCAGCCTGAACATGAACGTGCTGATCGACGGCAAGGTGCCGAAGGTCTGCTCGCTGAAAGAGGTCCTCCGCGCCTTCCTTGACCACCGCCGCGACGTCTTGCGCCGCCGGTCTGAACACCGGGTGGAAAAGATCGACGCGCGGCTTGAGGTGCTGGAAGGCTTTATCATCACCTTCCTCAACCTTGATCGCGTCATCGACATCATCCGCTATGATGCCGACCCCAAACGCGCGCTCATGGCCGAGGATTGGGGCAAATCCCACCTCCGCGCCACCTCGGAAAAGGATTACGTCTCGCCCCCGCCGGGTGAGGGTGAGCTGTCCGAAGTGCAGGCCGAAGCCATCCTCAACATGCGCCTGCGGTCCTTGCGCAAGCTTGAGGAAATGGAACTTATCGCCGAACGCGACGCCCTTATGAAGGAACGCGCCGATCTGGCCGACCTTCTGGAATCCGACCGCCGCCAGTGGAAACAGATCGGCGTGGAACTGGAAGCTATCCGCAAGCAATTTGGCAAAGGCACCCGTCTGGGCGACCGCCGCACCGCCTTTGCCGAGGCGGGCGATGTGGAAGAGGTGAGTTACGAGGCGATGATCGAGCGCGAGCCGATCACCGTCATCTGTTCGCAGATGGGCTGGATCCGCGCCATGAAGGGCCATGTGGACCTTGCCGCCGAACAGAAATTCAAGGACGGCGACGGCCCCCGTTTCGCCTTCCATGCCGAGACGACCGACAAGATCATCCTTGTCGCCGCCAATGGCCGGTTTTTCACGCTTCTTGGCGCCAACCTGCCCGGCGGGCGCGGCATGGGCGAACCCGTGCGGCTGATGGTCGATCTGCCCAACGATACCGAAATCGTCGATCTGGTGATCCACCGCGCGGGCGAAAAATGGCTGATCGCGTCCAGCGCAGGTGACGGGTTCATCCTGCCCTCTGATGAGGTCGTGGCGCAGACCAAGGCCGGCAAACAGGTGCAAACCCTTGGCTCGGGTGTGAAAACCGTCCTCTGCCGCCGTGTGCAGGGCGATGCCGTGGCCGTGGTGGGCGACAACCGCAAGATGCTGGTGTTTCCTCTGGATGAATTGCCGGAAATGGCCAAGGGCAAGGGCGTGCGGCTGCAGAAATACAAGGATGGCGGCCTGTCGGATGCCACCACCTTCACGCTGGCATCCGGCCTGTCGTGGAAAGACCCCGCAGGCCGCACCCGGACTGAGACCGAGCTTTCCGAATGGCAGGGCGCGCGTGCCAGCGCCGGGCGCATGGCCCCGCGCGGCTTTCCGCGCGACAACCGGTTTACCTGATCGTCAGGCCAACCGCGCGCCACCGCGCCATGTGGCGGCCAGCGTGAAATCCTCGGTCAGATGCACCAGATCAGCCCGAGCGCCGGGCCGCAGATGCCCCAGATCCGGCCTGCCAATCACCCCCGCCGGGATGGATGTGGCCATGGCCAGCGCCCGTTCCGGCGCAAGACCGACATGGCGCACCATGTTTCCCACCGCCTGCGGCAAGGTCAGATCGGCCCCGGCCAAGGTTCCATCTTCCAGCGTCAACCGCCCCGCGCGCCGCAAGATCCGACGCCCGCCCAGATGAAACTCGGTCAGATCGCTGCCCGCCACCGCCATGCAATCGCTGACCAGATACAGCCCCTCTCGCCGCGCCGCACAAGCGACTTTCAGACTGTCCCAGGCCACATGCAGCCCGTCGGCAATCATCCCCGCCGCGATGTCCGAGGCCAGAACCGCCCCCACCAACCCCGGCTCGCGCCCCTGTAGCGGGCTCATTGCGTTGAACAGATGCGTGGCACTTTGCGCCCCCGCCGCGATCAGCGCCTGCGCTTCGACCGCTGTCGCCTCGGCATGGCCAAGGCTGACAATCACCCCGGCCGCTACCAGAGCGGCCACCTGATCGGGTGTCGCGCTGGCCGGGGCCAGCGTGATCATCAGCGCGGGCAATTCCTGCGCCGCTTGCACATAAAGCGCCAGATCGGCAGCCGTCATCGGCCGGATCAGCGCAGCGTCATGCGCACCCTTCCGCCGGGGATCAAGATGCGGCCCTTCCAGATGCAGCCCCAGAAACCCCGGACTTCCCACCGCCTGCACACCCGCCGCCACGACACGGGCGGTCACCTCTGGCCTATCGGTGATCAGCGTCGGCAATATCCCGGTTGCCCCCAGCCCGCCATGCAGCGCGCACAGCCGGGCAATCTGATCGGCATCGGTCCCGGCGCCAAAAAGCGCGCCGCCGCCGCCATTGACCTGAAGATCCAGAAATCCGGGCGCCAGAATCCCACCGGCAAGCCGGATCTCGGCAGCGCCCGCCGGCACCTCGGCAGCCAGGGCAACCACATGCCCCCCTTGCACAAGCAGGACCGCATCGGCGTAAAGCCCCGTCCCGTCAAACAGCCGCGCTCCGGTGAAGGCCTGCATCATTCCACGATCTCCCGCGCCAGCCACAAGGCTCCATCCAGCGCCGATCCCAAAGCCGGGCGCTGCGGCCAGTCAAGAACATGGGCCGCAAAGCCGGGGCCAAGCCCGCCGATGAAGGTCACCGGCAAGGGAGAGGCTCCCTGCAAGGCGGCAATCGACCGGCGCACATCCTGTACCGCCTGCGCCATGATCTCAACCGCCGCCGGATCGGCCGAGCCGATGACGCGCGGCGCGAAGGTGGCATAGTCACCCCCCTTGGCCACAAGCGAAAAGGCCACCACCGCCTCGGCCGTGCCAAACTCGTCCAGCACCGACTGCAAAAGCGGCGTCATCGGCTCAACCCCGTCACGGGCGCGCAAGGCCCGCGCCAAAAGCGCACGGCCCAGAACGGCGCCGCTGCCCTCATCGCCCAAGGCAAGCCCCCAGCCGCCGATCTGGCGCATCACGCCCGCCCGCTGCTCGGCAAAGACCGATCCGGTGCCCATGGCCGCAACAATCCCGTCGGCGTCCCCCAGCGCCCCTTTCACCGCCGTCACCGCATCGGTCACGATGCGCACCCGGCCAAAGGGAAGCCGCGCGCCCAGCCATTCCGCCGCGCCAGCGGCGTTGGCCCCGGCAAGCCCAAGACCGGCGCAAAGCCGGGACCCCAGCCCTTGCGCCCCGATCTGCGCCAAAGCGGCCTCACTGGCAGCAAGGATATTGCCCAGCGCAGCCTCTGGTGACGAAGCGATATTGGCAGGCCCCGCCTCGGCCCGCGCAAGGATCCGGCCCTGCGTATCGCAGATCGCCACACGACATCCGGTGCCGCCGCCATCCACGCCAAGGAAAAGTGGTTCCATACCCATGCCCCGATCTTTCCGATTGAATGCCGTGTTGCGCCGGGCTTTGCAAATCATCTGTGCGCAGGGCATGGTGCCACCATGATCCTTGCCCCCATCCGCACCGAAAACCCCTTTGGCGACCCCCATCTTGCATGGTGCGATGTCGGCTTTGCAGTCAGCGACATGCAGATGCTGCAACATGAGGGCCCGCTTGGCCCCGTAACCTTGCGCCTGCCCGAGGACCTCGCGCAGGCCGTGGCGAAACGGCGGTCCGAATACCTTGCCGGGCGGCTGGTGGCAGCGCTTGCCCTGCGCCAGTCGGGCCTGCCCGAAACGGTAGGCCGCAATGGCCGCGCCCCGGTCTGGCCCGAAGGCGTGGCCGGCTCGATCACCCACAGCAAGGACAGGGCAATCGCGGCTGTCTCGACACGGTATCGCAGCCTTGGTCTGGACTGCGAGGCGCTGGTCAGCACCGACCGCGCCATGCAACTGGCCGCGACGATCTTTTCGGAAACCGAAGCGCGCCTGCGCCCCGACGCGCTTTCATTCGGAACGTTCTTCACACTTGTCTTTTCGGCCAAAGAGGCCCTTTACAAGGCACTTTCGCCCCGGCTGACCCGCATCCCCGGCTTTCACGAGGCGGCACTGACCGCCCTTGATCCCGGTGCAATGGCCATCACGATGCATGGCCAGACCCACCAGATCCGCTTTCGGCTTTCGGCGCAGGATTGCGTGACGCTGGCAATCCTTGAAAGCTGAGCCTTAGGGCTTGTAAAGGTCCAGCCGCTGCAATTCGTCCAGCAGGTCCAAGAGCTGTTCCAGCTTGTCATGGCCGAAATCCCGCTCCAGCCGGGCAAAGATCGCATTGCTTTCCGCCATATGCGCCACGATCAGGGCGCGCCCGGCTTCGGTGATCGTTGCAATCGACTTGCGGCGATCATCCGGGTCGGTCGCCCGCGTCGCCAGCCCCTCGTCTTCCATCGCGCGAATGATGCGGGTCAGGCTTGGCAGCAAAAGACAGGCATCCTTGGCCACCTGCGTCAGCTCGGTCGGCCCGCGCTCTTCCAGCACCCGCAAGACACGCCATTTCTGCTCGTTGATGTCGGACTGCGACAGCATCTCGCGGATCGGCCCCATCACGGTTTCGCGGGCGCGCAACAGCGCGATGGGCAATGACCGCCTCGTGCGGCGCAAGGGTTGGCTTGGGTTCGACATGACCTTTCTTGCCCGGTTTTGCCCCGGCAAACAAGGGTTCGCGCCTTGGCTCAGCCCGCGAAATGCCGTTCGCCGCGCGCCTCGGCCAGATCCATCTGGCGCTGGCGCTCGCGGAAACGGGCGCGGTCGGCGTCGGAATACTCGGCGACGCAATGGTGGCACTGGCAGCCGCGTTCATATTCCGGACGCGCCTTGTCCTCGGGCGAAAGCGGGCGGCGGCAGGCGTGGCAACTGTCATACTGCCCCGGCACCAGACCATGTCCCACCGACACCCGGCCATCGAAGACATAACATTCGCCATCCCAAAGCGACTGCTCGGCTGGAATCTCTTCCAGGTATTTCAGGATACCGCCCTTCAGGTGGTAGACCTCGTTTTCACCCAGCCCCAACAGGTAATTCGTGGACTTCTCACAACGAATTCCCCCGGTGCAGAACATGGCAATCCGCTTGCCCTGAAACCGCGCGCGGTTGTCCTGCCACCAGCGAGGAAAGTCGCGGAAGGTGCGGATGTCGGGATCAATCGCGCCCTTGAAGGTGCCAATCGCCACCTCATAATCGTTGCGCGTGTCAATCAGCGCCACATCACCCGCAGCGATCAACGCGTTCCACTCGGCCGGCGAGAGATAACTGCCCACCCGCGCCGTCGGGTCCACATCAGGCTGGCCCATGGTGACGATCTCGCGCTTCAGCTTCACCTTCATGCGGCCGAAGGGCATGGTTTCGGACCAGCTTTCCTTATGCTCCAGCCCCGCACAGCCCGGCAGGGCGCGCAGATGGGCCAAGACCGCGTCAATTCCCACACGCGGCCCCGCGATGGTGCCATTCACCCCCTCGCGCGCCAAAAGGAGTGAACCCTTGACACCCTCGGCCATGCACAAACCCAAAAGCGGCCCCCGCAGGGCGGCCGGATCGTCAAAGCGGGTAAAGTGGTAAAGTGCGGCGATGGTCAGCATGGTCGGGGCATAGGCCAAGCGCGTCGGGCGGGCAAGAGGCGGCAAGGCCGCAGCTTGACCGTTGCCAAGCGGGCCCTTGCCGCTTTAGCTTGAACCATCAGCCAAGGGAGGCCCCGATGCGCGGCACAGACGAAGCCCTGATCGTGATCGACGTGCAGAACGACTTCTGCCCCGGCGGTGCCCTGGCCGTGGCCGGCGGCGATGCGATCATTCCCCGCATCAACGCTCTCATGGCCGAGTTTTCCTGCGTGGTCCTGACCCAGGATTGGCACCCGGCCGATCATGCCTCATTCGCCGCCAATCACCCCGGCGCTGCCCCCTTCAGCCTGACCGAAATGCCCTATGGTCCGCAGGTCCTCTGGCCCACCCATTGCGTGCAAGGCACCGCAGGGGCCGCATTCCACAGCGCCCTGCACACCGATCCGGCGCATCTGGTCATCCGCAAGGGGTTCCGCGCCGGGATCGACAGCTATTCGGCGTTTTTTGAAAACGACAAGACCACCGCCACCGGCCTGCATGGCTATCTGGCAGAACGGGGGGTGAAAACGCTGACGCTTGTCGGGCTGGCCACCGACTACTGCGTCGCCTATTCGGCGCTGGATGCGGCAAAGCTGGGCTATAGGGTCACGCTTGTCGAAGGCGCCTGCCGCGCGATTGACCTGAACGGGTCACTGGCCGAAGCGCGGAAAAGCACCCTTGCCGCGGGCGTGGTCTGGCAAGCCTAAGGCTTTGACCCCGCCCGGCAATCTGGCTTAAGACGGGCCAAAGGGAGATCTTCCATGGTCGATATCGCCACACGGGTGCACAACCACAATTGGAGGATTGATCCGATTGTGCGCTCTCTCATCGACACAGACTTTTACAAGCTGTTGATGTGCCAATCCATTTTCCGCAACAAGCCGGATACCCATGTCACCTTTAGCCTGATCAACCGCAGCACGAAGGTCCGCCTTGCCGACCTGGTCGACGAGGGCGAACTGCGCGAGCAACTGGACCATGTGCGCTCGCTTTCGCTGACGCGCGGCGAAAGCACATGGCTGCGCGGCAACATGTTCTACGGCAAGCGCCAGATGTTCCGCCCCGATTTCATGGAGTGGTTCGAGGGCCTTCGCCTGCCCGATTACCATCTGGAAAAGCGCGACGGCCAGTTTGAGCTGACCTTCGAAGGCCGCTGGGCCGATGTGATGCTGTGGGAGATCCCGGCGCTGGCCGTTCTGATGGAACTGCGCAGCCGCGCGGTGCTGAAAACCATGGGAAAATTCGAATTGCAGGTGCTTTACGCCCGCGCCATGACCCGACTTTGGGAGAAGATCGAACATCTGCGCGGGATCGACGGGCTGAAGATCGCCGATTTCGGCACCCGCCGCCGCCACAGCCATCTGTGGCAGGATTGGTGCGTGCAGGCCATGCAAGAGGGGCTGGGGACGAAATTCATCGGCACCTCGAACTGCAAGATCGCCATGCGCCGCGACATCGAGGCGATCGGCACCAATGCCCATGAACTGCCCATGGTCTATGCAGCCTTGGCCGATACCGACGCCGAACTCGCCCAGGCGCCCTATCAGGTTCTCGCCGACTGGCACGAAGAACATGACGGCAATCTGCGGATCATCCTGCCCGACACCTATGGCACCGAAGGTTTTCTCAAGAACGCGCCTGACTGGCTGGCCTCATGGACCGGGATCCGCATCGACAGCGGCGATGCCGCCGCCGGGGCCGAGACCGCCATCCGCTGGTGGCAAGAGCGCGGCGAGGACCCCAAGACCAAGCTGGTGATCTTTTCCGACGGCCTGGACGTGGCCGAGATCGAGCGTCTCTTTGCCCGCTTCCAGGGCCGGGTGAAGGTCTCGTTCGGCTGGGGCACCAACCTCACCAATGATTTCCGCGGTCTGGTTCCAGAAGATCGGCTCGCGCCCTTCTCTCTGGTGTGCAAGGCGGTTTCCGCCAATGGCCGCCCGACGGTCAAGCTTTCGGACAACCCCGCCAAGGCCATGGGCCCGGCCGATCAGATTGCCCGCTACAAGCGCGTCTTTGGCGTGGGAAATCAGGTGGCCCAGGCGGTCGAGGTCTGAACCCGCGCCTCAGAACGCCACGTTCAGCACCAAGAACAAGAGCGCCGACAGAAGCGCCGTTACCGGCACAGTGATGACCCAGGCCGCCCCGATGCTTAGCACATGGGCGCGGCGCACCAGCTTGCGGCGGCTGCGCTCTTCCGGGGGCACCGGATTTCCCTTCAGGATCTGCAAAGCACGCGCCTTCCGCTCGGCCTCCCATTCCCGATAAAAGCCGACACCAAAGACCGCGCCCACCGCGATATGGGTGGACGACACCGGCAGGCCCAGCGCCGAGGCCACGATCACCGTGATCGCCGCCGACAGCGCGACACAATAGGCGCGGATCGGGTTCAGCTTGGTGATCTCGGACCCAACCATCCGAATAAGCTTGGGGCCAAACAGCATCAGACCGAACGAGATGCCAAAGGCTCCGATCAGCATCACCCACAGCGGAATCGTCACCTTTTCGGCCGTTCCCATGTCCTGCACCGCATGGACAATCGCGGCCAGGGGCCCAACGGCATTGGCCACGTCATTGGCGCCATGGGCAAAAGACAACAGCGCGGCCGAGATGATGAGCGGCACGGCGAACAGCTTTTTCAGCGACTTCTTGCGGTTCTCCATCCCTTCCGACTGCCGCCGGATCACCGGCCGCATCGCAAGCGTGGTCACAAGCCCCACCGCCAGCCCCAACAGCAGCGCATCGCTCAGGCTGACGTCGATCAGCCGGCGCAAGCCCTTGGCCGCGAGATAGGCCGCAAAGGCCCCCGCCATGATGCCGATCAGCAGCGGAACCCAGCGGCGGGCAGCGGTGATCTTGTCCTCGACATCGTTCACCGTGGCCTTGATGAAGGCCAGAAACAGCGCCGCGATCACCCCACCCAGCACCGGCGAAATCACCCATGAGGCGGCGATCTGGCTCATCTTGCCCCAGTCAACCGCCCCAAATCCCGCAGCGGCAATGCCTGCCCCCATCACCCCGCCCACAATGGAATGGGTGGTCGACACCGGCGCGCCGAACCAGGTGGCCAGGTTCAGCCACAGCGCGCTGGCGATCAAGGCCCCCATCATTGCCCAGACAAAGGTATTCGGGTCGGCCACCGCCTCGGGCGCGACAATCCCGCCCGAGATGGTGGATACCACATCCCCACCCGCAATCAGCGCGCCTGCGGTTTCAAAAATCGCCGCAATGACCAGCGCCCCGCCCATGGTCAGCGCATTGGCGCCCACCGCCGGGCCCATGTTGTTGGCCACGTCATTGGCACCGATGTTCAAGGCCATATAGGCCCCGAAAGCCGCCGCCACCACCAGCGTCGCCGTGCCGGGCGTACCGCCCATCAGCACATAGGCCGCACAGGCGCAGACAATGATGAAACACAGCGCGATGCCAAAAGCGAACGATGGTTTGGAAAGCGTCGCCGTCGCCCGCTCCAACTGGCTCAGCCGACCCAGATCCTTGTCCAGAGTCTTCCATCTGTTCTGCATCGGGTCTGGAGTCATGGTCATGGCAGGGCCTGTCACAGATCTGTTACAAACGGCTCCCTATCCGTTCGCCATTGGCCCGGCAACAGGATTCAACGCGTCAGGCGTAAAGCGAAAACATCTTCTCGGCCCACATGCAGGCCCGGGCCAGATGGCGCGGGTGAACCGGATCACCGGGGGCCAGTCGCGGCATGGTCCAGCCAACCGAGGCGCATGTGCGGGCAAGCGTGAAGATCTCCACCATCTCGCGATCATGGGTTCCATAACCCTCCATCAGCGCATCACGGATTTGGGGGTAATGCGGCTCATAGAGGTTCTGCGACAAGACGGTGCCCAGATCATAAAGCGCAAAGCCCCAGCCGGAATCATCAAAGTCGATCAGCGAAAGCGAACGATCGTTCACCAATACATTCTCGCGCAGCACATCGGCATGGATGGGCACAATGGGCGCGGTCTTTCCGTGCGCCTCCAGCCGCGCGCGCAGAAAGGCGCGGGCGCGGATCAGCGTCGCGCGCTGGTCGGGTGTCGCCTCGGGATGCTCCCAGAACCGGCCCCAGAACGGCGCCTCGCCCATAAGGCCCGGAATATCCCAACGCGGGCGCGAAAAGGTCTCGGGCAGGCTCAGACGGGCGGTTGCGGCGTGGAAATCGGCCACCAGACGTCCCAGCGCGCGGTGACGCTCCAGAAGAAGCGGCAAAGGCATGTCATAGGGTTCGCCCGCGATCCCCAGCGCCTCGCCCGGCACCCATTCGATCACGCTGGCCTTTCGGCCATTGGAAAGCGTCACCAGCAGGTCGCCTGACAGGCTGGGCAGGGCGGCCGGAACCGCCACGCCCTCGGCCGCCAGCGCGGCACACCACCACAGCTCCGACCAGATCGCCGCGTCCGACTGATACCCCATCCGATGCAGCCGCAGCGCAGCCGGACCCGAGGGCAGGGCAATCTCGAAAACCGCGTTCTCGCGGTTGCGGATCAGGCGGGGCGAGTGGCCGCCCCAGCATCGCGCCGCTTCAAGGGCAAGCGTCTCGATCATGCCGCCACCCTGGTTTCCCGCAGGGCGATCTCCAGGCGGTCCATCAAATAGTCAGCGTTTTCAATCGAGAACGGCATCGGCGGGCGGATCTTCAGAATGTTCCGCCCGGCCCCGATCACGTTCATCAAGACCCCCCGCGCCACCATCGCTTCCACCAGATCGGCGCAGAACCGCGTCGCGGGCTGCCCATCGTCCAGACTGAACTCGGCGCCAAAGAACAGCCCGTTCGACCGGGTGTCGCGCAACAGCGGGTGGCGCAGCACCGCCATCCGCTGGGCAACATGGGCCGAGACGCGGGCGGCATTTTCCTGCAACCCCTCATCGCGGATCACCTCCAGCACCGCCAGCGCCGCCGCCGCCGAAACGGGATTGCCGCCGAAGGTGTTGAAATAGGAAAAAGCGTTGCGAAAGGCCGCCATGACATCGGGCCGTGTCGCCACCGCGCCCACCGGGTGGCCATTGGCCATCGGCTTGCCCATCACCACCACATCCGGCGCAAAGCCTAGCTTGTCATGCCCCCAGAAATGGCTGCCCGCCCGGCCAAATCCGGGCTGCACCTCATCGGCAATCACAATGCCCCCGGCGGCCCGAATGGCCGCCACGGCCTTGTCCAGCCACCCCGGCGGCAGGCTGGGCAGCCCCTCATTGGCAAACATCGGGCACAGAAGAATGCCCGAACAGCCAAATCCCGCCGCCTCCAACTCTTGCACCGCCCGCGCCACATGCCCGGCAAAGATCGCCCCATCCGGATCGGGACGATTAAGACTGTCCGGCGCAGGCACCAGGCGCACATTCGGCCAGCGCCCGCCAATCGGCGGCTTGCGGGTGGAAAGCTGGCTCACCGCCATGGTGTTGCCGTGATAGGTGGCATCAGTGGCGATGATCCCGGTCTTGCCCGTCGCCGCCTGCGCCATACGCAGCGCTATGTCATTCGCCTCAGACCCGGTGCAGGTCATGATCACCTGCGAAATGCCATGGCCAAAGGTCGCCGTCAGCCGCTCGATATAGTCCAGCACACCGTCATGCAGATAACGGGTATGGGTGTTCAAGGTGCCCGCCTGATCGCAGATCGCCCGCACCACGCGCGGGTGGCAATGGCCGACATGGGGCACATTGTTATAGCAATCCAGATAGCGGTTTCCGGCGGCATCCCAAAGCCAGACCCCTTCACCCTTCACAATATGAACAGGTGTTCGGTAAAAGGTCGGCACGTTCGGCCCCATCAGCCGGGCCCGGCGTTCAACCAGCGTTTCGGTCATTCCTCATCCCCCACCTTGCCGCGCAAGGACTTCACCTCACCCCGCTGAACCTTGGCCGCCAGACGCCGGCGCTGACTGCCCAGCGTCGGCTTGGTGGCAATCCGGCGTTTCGGTGCCACCAGCGCCGCGCGGATCATCTCGGCCAACCGCTCCCGCGCGATCTCGCGGTTGCGCGCCTGACTTCGGGTGTCCTCCACCTGCAAGACAATCGCCCCTTCCAGCGTCCATTTCCGCCCGGCAATCTTTCTAAGCCGCGCCTTCACCGGCGCAGTCAAATGCGGCGAACGTTCCGCCTCGAACCGCAGTTCAACCGCGGTGGACACCTTGTTCACATTCTGCCCACCCGGCCCCGAAGAGCGCACAAAGCTTTCCGACAACTCCCAGTCGGCAATGTGAAGGGTTTCCGTGATCCACAGCATGAGAAAAGTTCTAGGACCAATTCGTCTTATCTGCAACGAACCTTGCAGCCCGCCGAAAGAGAAAAGGCCGCCGGTTTGCGGCGACCTTTTCCGAGATCCAAGGAGATGAGCCAGTTAGGAGCATCATCCAATCTTGTGGTTTGTATCCCAAGGGGTTGCCCTTAGAAAACACCCCCCATGACTGTCCCGACACGTCTCTCCAATATCACTCTAGACACTGGATCACCTCCTTTCAAATGGTTGCCGATATAAGGAGCGTGACACAGATTTTGTGTTCGTCAACAGTTTTTACGCAACCCGTGCCGTCAGCTTGGCCACGATGATGCGAAACGGAATCAGCGCCGCCAAAGCAATGAGCAGTTTCACAAGCCAATCGGCCAGCGCAAGCGAGACCCACAGCGGCACCACCGGGCCAAGGCCCAGAAGCGGCTGCATCTCACCGGCCCAGGACACATCATTGGCCGGTTCCAGCACGCTCAGCGCCGCCGAGAAGGCGACAGTAAAGAAGATCGCCGTATCCAGTGACGACGAGATCAGCGTCGACACCAGCGGCGCCTTCCACCACGCCCCCGCGCGCAGCCGGTTGAAGATCGCCACATCGGTCAGCTGCGCGGCCAGAAACGCCACACCCGACCCGATGGCCACACGCAGGCTCACCAGCGGGCCGAACTCGCCCATGATCTGCGAGCCGATCAGCGAACAGATCACGCCAACGCCAAAGCCCACCAGCACCACCCGCCGCGCGGCTGCGGGGCCTTGCAGGCGATTGGTCAGATCGGTGACAAGAAAGGCGAACGGATAGGTAAAGGCCCCCCAGGTCAGCCAGGGACCGGCCAGGAATTGCACAAGGATGTTCGAGGCCACAACGATGGCGGCCATGGCAAGAATGCCGGGCAGAAGCTGTTTCATGTCTTTTCCGTTTTTTACAAGGTCGCGGAGACTTGGCGCCCAAAGGGGCGACGCGGCGGCTTAGCGCCAATCAGGGGGAAAGGTCAATCGGGCAGAAGATAATCGACGATCTGGGTTTGCTGCACGAAGATGAAATTGTCGTCCGAAATCATCGTCGCCCGCAGCCGCCCCTGATCGTCGCGCCAGACCGACAGCCCCTCAAGGTTGTCATGCAGCGCGAAAGGCGTGACGAAAAGCGTGACCTCGCCACCAACCTCTCCGGTCTTGGTGATGTCAAACCGGCGCAACCGGCTGGCAAAACCGCCCAAGGGTCGGAAATCGCGCTCAAGAAGGTAAAACC
>JACCDH010810029.1_pt1 | contig 47349 bp, 40 predicted proteins | sample 7442481 | NCBI WGS metagenome assembly JACCDH01 (sample SAMN15323433, study PRJNA562643) | freshwater metagenome | isolation source: river surface water | place: USA:Blue River Watershed | collected 2017-08-15
AAGCGTCCAGTGCGGCCGACTTGCTCTTCTTTTCCAGGGTGACGCGTCCTTTGCGGACTAGTTGTTGGATCGTTGGCATGCTCTTCTACGTGGTTTGACGTCGGTAGAAATAAAAGTTTACCCCCACATTTTTTGGGGACTGCAAATGTAGAACAATTTCTCGTCTAATCACGAGCACCTACCAAAAAGAATTTCAAAGTTTTCCACTTGCGTCGCGCCAGCGGCAGGACCCACCTACTTTTGCAGGACATCATGGAAGGACTATTAAGCGGACTCAACCCGGCGCAGCGCAAGGCCGCAGAACACACCAAAGGACCCGTGATGGTCATCGCGGGCGCAGGCTCCGGCAAAACACGCGTCCTGACGTACCGGATCGCGCACCTCATCCAGCAGGGCGCCGACGCCTTTCAAATCCTGGCGCTGACGTTTACGAATAAGGCGGCCCGCGAAATGAAGGACCGCATCGCCAAGGTCATTGGGCCGGACGAGGCTAAAAACGTGTGGATGGGCACCTTCCACAGCATTTTTGCCCGCATCCTTCGGGTGGAGGGTGAGCGGTTAGGGTTCCCGAGCAACTTCACGATTTACGATTCCGAGGATGCGCAAAAGGTGCTCGCCAACGTCATCAAGGAACTCAACCTCGACAAGGAGGTGTACAAAACCAAGTCGGTGGCCTCGCGGATTTCCGCATACAAAAACAACCTGATCACCCCGAAGGCCTACGCCGCTCGGGCCGATTTGCAAGAGCAAGATGCCGCAGCCCGAATGCCTAAGTTGGGCGAGGTGTACCAGCAGTACATGGAGCGCTGCTTCCGCGCGGGGGCCATGGACTTCGACGACCTGCTCCTGAAAACCAACGAGCTGTTTGCGCGCTTCCCCGACGCCTTGGCAAAGTACCAGGAGCGGTTCCGCTACCTGCTGGTCGACGAGTATCAGGACACGAACCATGCCCAGTACCTCATCGTAAAGGCGCTGGCCGCGCGCTTCGAGAACATCTGCGTAGTGGGCGACGACGCCCAGAGCATTTACTCCTTTCGGGGGGCCAACATCCGCAACATCCTCAATTTTCAAAAGGACTACCCCGACGCGGCCCTGTACAAGCTCGAGCAAAACTACCGGAGCACGCAGCGCATCGTCAAAGCGGCGAATGTGCTGATTTCGCACAACAAGGAACAGCTCGAAAAAGACGTGTGGACGGAAAATCCGCTCGGCGAAAAAATTGGGGTGCACCAGAGCGTAAGCGACTCGGACGAAGGCCAGTATGTCGCACAGACCATTTGGGATTTGGTGCACCGGGAGCACCGCGGGTACGGGGACTTCGCCATTTTGTACCGCACGAACGCGCAATCGCGGTCGTTCGAGGACGCGCTGCGCCGGCGGAACATTCCGTACCAGATTTACGGCGGACTCTCGTTTTACCAGCGCAAGGAAATCAAGGATGTCTTGGCCTACGTGCGCCTCACGGTCAACGCGAACGACGAAGAAGCCCTGCGTCGGGTCATCAATTTGCCCGGCCGCGGAATTGGCGACACCACGTTGGCCCGTATGACGATTGTGGCGAACGAGCGAAGGGCTCCGCTCTGGGACGCCGTGCGCCACGCCAAGTCGTGGGATATGGGCATCAACCGCCCCACGGCGGAACGGCTGGAGGCCTTTGCCGACCTGATTGATTCGTACCGAATCATCGCCACGCAAATGGACGCTTTTGGAACCGTAGAGCACATTGCCCGAACGAGCGGGTTGGTCAAGCTGCTCGCGGAAGACAAAACCCCCGAGGGAATTAGCCGCTACGAAAACGTCCAAGAACTGCTGAACGGCATCAAGGATTTTGTAGAGCAGCAGAGCCAAACCGAAGACGGCGACCCCAGCTTGGGCGCGTTTCTGCAGGATGTGGCGCTCCTGACCGATCGCGACGAGCAAGAGACCGACGAGCCCAAGGTGATTTTAATGACCATTCACTTGGCCAAGGGCTTGGAGTTTCCGGTGGTGTTCGTGGTCGGGATGGAGGACAGCCTTTTTCCGTCCATGATGGCGATGAATTCGCGCAGCGATCTGGAGGAGGAACGGCGCCTGTTTTATGTGGCCCTAACGCGCGCCGAGCAGCGGGCGTTTTTGACCTACGCCCGGGTGCGCTACCGCTGGGGCAAGTTGATCGACTGCGAACCCAGCCGCTTTTTGGACGAGCTCGACGAAGAGCACTTGGACGTGCACGTTCCGGAGCTTCCGAAGAACTACGGGGCTCCGCGCGAGCTGCGGGAGGCGTTTGGCGATCCGGAACAGCCGCGGACGTTTCGGGGCGCCGCCGCCCAACGGATGCGGCCGCAGGGGTCGGGCAACAGCACGCCCCCACCCGCCCCTTTGCGGTTTCGAAAGCCGGAACACCTCAAGCCCCTCGGCCAAGCGAGTGCGGCGTCGGGAAGTCCCGCAAACGAACTAAATTTGGCGCCTGGAACTCGGGTGCTGCACGACCGATTTGGGGTCGGCACGGTGACTGAGGTGGAGCCGGCTTCAGACGGCGGTAAAGCCACGATCCAATTTGATAACGCGGGCGAAAAGAAACTCCTTTTGAAGTTCGCTAAATTGCAGCTCTTGGCCTAGCAGGAGCACCTCGATGGAAACCTCAAGCATTACGACGCTTTCGTTAGATTACAACACAGACCGCTCGCCCATGGTCCTCGGAGAGTACGGGCGGCAGGTGCAAACCATGGTCGAGTTTTGCCTCACGATTGAAGACAAGGCCAAGCGAACGGAGGCGGCTGCCCATGTCGTCGAGACCGTGGGCCGATTGAATCCCAGCTTAAGGGGGCAACCCGATTTTGCGCGCAAAGTTTGGGACCACCTCCACGTGATTTCGGGTTTCGCCCTCGACGTGGACGGCCCCTTCCCCGCTCCGCAAAAAGAGCTGCTGGAAGCCAAGCCCGAACGCGTACCCTACCCGCCAAAGAGCCGCAGCCACCGCTACTACGGGGTGATTTTGCAAAACCTCATTAATACGGTGGCCGAAATGGAGCCGTCGGAAGAGCGCCAGGGAATTGAGTACGACATCGCCAACCAAATGAAGCGGGCCTACTTGAGCTGGAATAAGGACACCGTGGACGACGCCGTTATTTTTAACGACCTGCGCATTCTGTCGGGCGGACGCCTCGGACAAGAAGGATCGGCGCTGTCCGTAGCCAAGGGCGTGGTTTCGCAAAATGCCCCGCTCCACACCAAGAACCGCAAGAAGAAAAAACCGAATTCGTCCAATTTTAATAAACGCAAAGGCGGATTCTTCCGCAAGTAACTATGGCTTCATTCCGAATTACCGGCGGACATGCCCTGCGCGGCGACGTTCAACCCCAGGGAGCGAAAAACGAAGTGCTCCAAATTCTTTGTGCGGTGCTGTTGACCGCTGAGCCGGTTCGCGTTACGAACGTGCCCGACATCGTAGACGTCAACAAACTCATTGAGATTTTAGGCGATTTCGGCGTTACGGTAGCGAAAAATGGCCCCGGCGACTACACGTTTCAAGCCGACAAAATCGACGTCGACTTTTTGTTTGGCGACACCTACAAAAAGAAGGGTGCTTCGCTGCGCGGATCGGTGATGGTAGTGGGTCCGATGCTCGCGCGCTTCGGCAAAGGCTACATTCCAAAGCCGGGCGGAGACAAGATTGGCCGCCGCCGACTCGACACGCACTTTGAAGGCTTCATGAAGTTAGGCGCCAAGTTTGTGTATGAGGAAGAAGCCTACTTCTATGGCGTCGAAGCCCCGGCAGAAGGCCTCAAGGGTGCCTACATATTGCTCGACGAGCCGTCGGTAACCGGCACCGCGAACATCGTAATGGCAGCCGTGCTCACGCCCGGCGAAACGACCATCTACAACGCCGCTTGCGAACCCTACCTGCAGCAGCTCTGCAGCATGCTGGTCCGCATGGGAGCCCAAATCGAAGGCATTGGCAGCAACCGCCTCGTCATCAACGGGGTCGAACGCCTTGGCGGAACCGAACACCGCTGCCTTCCGGACATGATTGAAATCGGTTCGTGGATTGGGCTCGCCGCGATGACGCAGTCGGAGATTACGATTAAAAATGCGGGAATTCCGCACCTGGGTCAAATTCCCAACGTGTTTCGCAAGCTCGGAATCCAGATTGAAGAGCGCGGAGACGACCTGTACATCCCCGCGCAGAAGCACTACCAAATCGGGGCCTACCTCGACGGTTCGATGGTGACGATTGCCGACGGTCCGTGGCCCTTGTTTACGCCCGATTTGCTCAGCATTGTGCTCGTGACGGCCACACAAGCCAAGGGTTCCGTGCTGATTCACCAAAAGATGTTTGAGAGCCGTCTGTTCTTTGTGGACAAACTCATTGACATGGGCGCTCAGATCATTTTGTGCGACCCCCACCGCGCGACGGTAATCGGGCACGACCGCAACTTCCAGCTGCGCGCTACCACGATGACGTCGCCCGACATCCGCGCCGGAATTGCCCTGCTGATCGCCGCCCTGAGCGCCGAAGGCACGTCGACGATCCACCACATCGAGCAAATCGACCGCGGGTACGAGCGCATTGACGAGCGCCTGCGCGCCCTGGGTGCGCGCATCGAGCGCATCGCGGACTAATTTTTGAACCGTACTTTTATCTCATGAAACACGTAGTTGCTTTGGGCGTCGCCGCCCTCGTTTTTGCTGCCGTTCCCGCGAACCGCGTAACCGCTCCCCGCGCCGAGGCGCCCGCCGCCCAACTCGCCACGATCAACGTGGGCGACATGGCGCCGGACTTGGCTTTCCCGGACCCCACGGGCAAGACGCGCAAGCTGTCTGACTTGCGCGGAAAAGTGGTCCTCCTCGACTTTTGGGCCGCGTGGTGCGGACCCTGCCGCATGGAAAACCCCAACGTGGTGCGCGTCTACAACCAGTACAAGGACGCCAAATTCACGTCAGGCAAGGGTTTTGAGGTCTTTTCGCTTTCGCTGGACAACACCAAGGACCGTTGGGTCGAAGCGATCGCCAAAGACGGTTTGGTATGGCCGAACCACGTGAGCGACCTGAAGGGCTGGCGTTCGGAAGGTGCCGCACTGTACGGAGTCAATTCGATTCCCGCCACCTACCTCATCGACGGCAAAGGAAAAGTAGTCGCGAAAAACCTGCGCGGAGCCGCACTGGAGAACGCCCTAAAGGCGATGCAAGCCAAGTAAGGTCAGCAAAACACAAGGCCTGCCATTCTGACACTTTGCGGTCGTTTGGCAGGCTTTGTGTTTGCAAGGCAGCGCAAATTACTGAAACGATGGAAGACACCCCAACCATGCCCGATCCGCACGAAGAAGAAGTCCGCCTTGATGCCGAGACTGAGGAAGGCGCGCCCGGAACGGAACGCGACGTAGAGGCCGAAATTCAGGAACTCAAGGACCAAAACCTGCGTCTGTACGCCGAGTTTGAGAATTTCAGGCGCCGAAACGCGCGGGAACGCCTTGAGCTGATTGCCACCGCTGGGGAGAAGGTCATTAAATCGGTGCTGCCGGTACTCGACGACTTCGAGCGCGCCCTCAAGGCCTTGGGCGATGGCCCCGAGCGCCAAGGCTTGGAGTTGATCCAAACCAAGCTCCTTTCTGCTTTGAAAGCCGAAGGACTGAAACCGATGGACGCAACGGTGGGCCAGGCGTTTGACGTGGAGCGGATGGAGGCCATCACGAACATTCCCGCCCCTTCGCCTGAGCTTGCGGGCTGCGTCGTGGACGAGCTGGAAAAGGGCTACATCCTGGGAGAGAAAATCATCCGATACGCCAAAGTGGTGGTGGGACAAACCGCCGAGTAAGCATGAGCAAGCGCGACTACTATGAGGTGCTAGGGGTTTCTAAGGGAGCCTCGGCAGACGAGATTAAAAAGGCGTACCGCAAGCTCGCCATTCAGTACCACCCTGACAAAAACCCGGGGGATGCGGCGGCTGAAGAGAAGTTTAAGGAAGCTGCGGAGGCGTATGAAGTCCTTTCAAGCCCCGAAAAGCGCCAGAAGTACGACCAGTTCGGCCACCAAGCCTTTGGCGCGGGGGCAGGCGGCTTTGGCGGCGGCGGGATGAACATGGACGACATCTTCAGCCACTTCGGAGACATTTTTGGCGACGCGTTTGGTGGGGCCTTCGGCGGTTTCGGCGGTCGAGGCGGCGGTGCGAACCGCGGGGCCAATTTGCGCGTGCGGGTGAAGTTGACGCTGGAAGAGATTGCCAACGGGGTCGAAAAGAAGATTAAGATCCGCCGCGCGATACCGGCTGAAGGCCTGACCTTCAAAACCTGCGGAACCTGCGGGGGGTCCGGGCAAGTAACTCGGGTACAAAACACGATCTTAGGGCAAATGCGCACTGCCAGTGCGTGTCCGAGCTGCCAGGGAGCAGGCAAAACGATTGACCAACGCCCTGACGGCGTGGGTCCCGACGGGCTTGAGCGCCACGACGAAGTGGTCAGCGTGAAGATTCCGGGAGGGGTACAAGATGGAATGCAGCTCCGCGTTCAGGGAAAGGGCAACCACGGTCCGGCCGGGGGGCCTGCCGGGGACCTCATTGTATCCATTGAGGAGGAGCCCCACGAGGTGCTCGTGCGCGAAGGAAGCAACTTGCACTACGAGCTTCACCTGTCGTTTCCCGACGCGGCCCTGGGCACCTCCGTTGAGGTTCCCACCGTGACCGGAAAAGTCCGAATGAAGATTGACCCCGGAACCCAAAGCGGCAAAACGCTGCGGCTCAAGGGAAAAGGGCTTCCGAGCCTCGAGGGGTACGGTCAAGGGGATCAGCTGATCCACGTGGCCGTTTGGACGCCCAAATCGCTGACGAACGAAGAAAAGGAAGTGCTCGAAAAGCTCAATCAGAGCGACCGATTTCAGCCCCGACCGGGCGCCGGAGACAAGAGCTTCTTTGATAAGGTGAAAGACCTATTTCAGGGATAAAGCAAAAAGCGGCCCGAGGGCCGCTTTTTTGTTTGATCACTGCTCCGGAAGTAGCCGTCAGTAGACAATCGTGACGGGTCCCGAATACCGCAAATCCCGTCCGCAGACTACGAAGAAGTAGTAGGTTCCGCTGGGCAGCAGATTCCCGTCGGCGTCGGTTCCGCCCCAGGTGTTGGCGTAGTTCTCGGTCTCGTACACCCAGGTGGTTCCCCAACGGTTCATCACCCGAAGCGTGCAGGCGTCGCCAAAAAGGACCTCCGTAAGGTCGAGGACGTCGTTGTTCCCGTCGCCGTTCGGCGTAATCACGTTCATTACGTGGGACAAATCAGGCTCAACCTGTTCGGGAAGCCAACTCACAAAGACGGTATCGATGCCGCGGCAGCCACGGTTGTCGGTGACAATGACGTAGTAGGTGGTGCTGTCGGCATGCATGAGCGCCTGCGGATTGCGCTGCTGGGCGTTGTTGAAGTAGACCGGCTGGTCGGCGAACCAGTAGTAGGATGCCCCCGAAGTCACGTCAAGCAGCACGGTATCGCCCCGAGCAATCTGCGTATCCTGAGGCGTTGCGGTAACCGGATAGTACCAGTCGTAGACCTTCACCGTGTCCCAAAGGGTATCGGGGCAGTACGCCGACTGAATAATGCAGCGCACGGGGTACACGCCTGAACTGTTCCAGCTCACGCCCGTAACCAGCTTGCCTGTAGCGCCGAAGGTGTTGGCGTCGCTCCCGAAATCCCATGAAATGCTGGCGTCGTAGGGAGCGCTTCCCTTAGCTTCAAATCGGTAGTTCTGCACCTCGACGCAAGGAACCCCTGACTTTTCAATGCGGTAGTCGGGCGCATTCATCACGCGGAACGGAACCTTGAGCGTGTCCGTGCACACCAGCCCTGGGTTGATGATCAAGGTCACCGTGTAGGTTCCCGTGTCGGGGAAGGTGTAGGTCGGGTAGGCTTGCGAGCTCGTGTCGGCGGAAGTGGTCGTGTCGCCAAAATTCCAGAAGTACGTGAGCGCACCTGTGGTTTGCGGCGTGAAGGTCAACGTACGCCCGTCGCAGTAGAGCGAGGGATCCTCAAGCTGGGTCACCATGTCGGCCACCGTGTTGATGATGCAGTTGGTTACGTTGAACTGGTAGTCGCGGCGCACCACCGAAAGCAATTGGCCGTTGCGGTACTCGCTGACGCAGATGCCCACAACGTACTGGCCGGCGGTGGTAGCCACCCCGGTAATCATTCCGGTTTGGGGATTGATGGCTAACGCGGGAGTTCCCGGAACGGGCTGGCTCGGGGTCGCCGGAGCCACGAAGGGGATGGTCGTGTACGGCGGCGGAGTGGCCGTGCTGGGGCTGGGGTTGCCGCTGCTTCCGCCGGTGTAAATGTCGCAGAACTCGTAGAACAGCGAGTCTCCGTTGGAGTCGGTAGCCGACGCGTCCACGTTCAATTGGTCGCCCAAGCAGAGTACGATGGGCGGAACCGTAGTGAACGCCGGCGTGCTGTTGCACGTGTTGTCCATCGACGGGATTTTCACCGTGTAGGTGTTTCCGCGCGAACCCGGATTGGTAATGTTGCTGATCGTCGAATTTCGGCAGCAGCGCTGGTACGAAATCGTGTACCCTCCCACTACCGGCGGCAAGGTCAGGGTGGCCACGTACTCGGCATACTCCGTGCAAATGTTGGGCGGAGTGGTCAGGCAGGGATTGCCCGTGCCTGCGGGAACCGAAACCGTTGGCCCTTTAGGCACCGAGGGATTGGTGACCACCGCCCCTGCGAGGTTGTAGACCGTGAAGTTCACCGAGTTGTCGAAGGCGGCGCCTCCCGAGAAGCAGTCTCGGTAAATGCGCAACTTGACTTGGTACTGGTTCGAACCCAGGCAGGTGTAGGTGATTTCTCCGCCCACGAGGTGCGCGGCATTCGACGCAAAGCCCAGGGTCAAGGCCAAAAGGACAAGGAGCCTGCGCATCACTGGATCACCTTAACCCAAAGTTTGCCCGGGTACTGTCCGTTCAAGCTGCTTTCGCGGGCTTTAGATGCCTCGTCGTAGGTTCCGAACTTCAAAAGGTACACGTAGACCATGTTGTTCTTCGGATCGCGGAAGGTGCGGGACTGGATTCCTTGGGCCTTCAGTTTTTGAACCATTTTGTCGGCGTTCTCCTGCTCGCCGTATACTCCTGCGGTCACGTAGAAGCCTGAGCTGCCCGGGGCCACGTTGTTGGCGTAGGCCTCCTTGCTGTAGCCCTTAATGCTGCTCGTTCCGGCTGCGCCCGAAGTCGCCGTTCCCGAGGTCGCGGGAGCGGCCGAGGCAGATCCAGCGTTTGCCGCCGCGCCGCGAACTCCACCACCTTGGGCGCCTGCCTCTTGAAGCTTGAGGGCCGTCGCCTTCGCGAGCTCTTCGCTTTGCGCGGCGAGCTGCTTCTTGTTTGCGGCCTCGAGTTCTTCTTTGAACTCTTCAAACTTCTCGTTCAGCAGTTTTTCGCCGTTTTGGTCGGCCTGACGCTGCTTGTCCTTGAGTCGCTTGATTTCGGCTTCAATGCGGTCGTTGCGCTTGTTGTCGCCAAAGCGGTAGGTCAGAATGAACTCGTTGGACATGCCCAGCGAGGTGGCGTAGTCGTTGATGCTGAAGTCGTGGGCGTATCCCAAGGTCAAAAGCGGAGTCAGGTGCACGCCGAGCTGCGCCGACGCCCCAAAGTTGGAACGGTACAGGGCGCCCACATAGCCGTACTCGGTCACGTTGAACATCATTCCGGCGTCGACCTGAGGAGTCACGTGGTTCGCAGCGCGGACAACCACCAAGGGCGACAGCGTCATGCGGTCTTTTTGAATCGGAAGGTCGTATTGGGTTTGCACTACGTAGTGGCGGATCAAGTGAAACGCAACCGGACCCGTGTAGTTGTTGGAGTAGGTAATGGCCGGAGCAAGCACTTGGGGTGCGGCCACGCCCAACTGGAAGTTCTCGACCTTAAGGTTGATTCCCAGGTTGAGGTCGAGGGTGCCGTTCGTGTTTGCGGGAAACAGGAAGGGATCGCCCTCGTTTTTGACGCGGATGCTGGCCATATCAAACGTGTTGTTCACGTAACCTGCGCCAATGCCGAAGCTCAGCACCGAATTTTCAGAAAGCTGCGCGTGGTAGGCGTAGTGTCCGTAGATGCCCGAGCGGCGAACGATGTCGGTCGCGTCCGTAAACCCGTACACGGAGTACCCGATGCGCTCCTTATTGGTCGCTCCGTTGAAGAGCAAGGCCGAGGTTTCGGGGGCCCCCTCCATACCCTGCCATTGCTGGCGGTGGATGGTGACCAGTTCGCTAAAACCCTTAGCCCCGCTGCGGGCTGGGTTTACCATGGCTTGGGCAAAAAACAGGTGGCTGTAGAGCGGAATCTGCTGGGCATTGACCGTCCACGAAAGGCCCAACAGGGCGGCACAAAAAACGCGTGATTTCATATTTTTATTTGCAAAAATTACAGGCGAACTACGGTTACGGCGCCGCGGAAGCGCACCACGTCACTGCAGGTTAGAATGTAGTAGTAGGTTCCGTCGGGCAGCGGATCGCCGCCGTTGCTCCGGCCGTCCCAACCCGAAACGTAGCGCTTCTGCTCGAACACTTTAGCGCCCCAGCGGTCAAACATCATCAGGTCGCAGGAGTCCGCGCGGACCACCTCAGAAAGGTCAAATTGGTCGTTGAACCCGTCGCCATTGGGCGTAATCACGTTCATCACGCCGGACAGGTCGGGAACCAGGGACGCGGGGTCGAACAGGTACACCATCATCGTGTCGGTGTCGAAGCACCCGTAGCTGTTGAGCACTTCCACAATGTACATGGTGGTGTCTTGGGTAGGCACCGTCTGGGCGTTGGGATTGTAGGGGTCGCTGAAGTAGGTGGGCACGTTGGCGTACCAGTAGTACAGCGCACCACCTGAGGCCGCGAGCTGAACGGTCGAGCCCGGCAGCACGGTTTGGTCAGGACCGGCGTTGGCGTTGACCGTAAAGAAGTACACCTTAAGCGTGTCGTAGGCCGTGCAGCCGTTGGAATTCGTTCCGGCGACCACGTAGGTTCCGGGCGTCTTCGCATAAAACGAAGCCCCACTGTAGCTTCCGCCGGGGAAGGTCCAGAGGTAGCTCGTGCTGTTGCCCGTCACCCCTACCAGCACCGAGTCTCCCGCGCAGAGCGCCAAGGAATCGGCAGGCGCCACGTTGACGTTGGGCAACGAGACCACGGTCACCAGCAGTTCGCTCGTGATGTGCTCGCAGTAGTCGTTTTTAATGATCAGTCGGTACTCCGCGTCGTCGGCGACGATGGCGGTAGAGACCGTCAGCTTGTCGGAAGTCTTGCCCGGAATGCTGGACCAGTTGCCTGTGCCGGCGGGGAAGCGCACCTGCCATTGATACGTCCAGTCGTTGGACGAGGCAATCGACCCGAGCTGCGTGGAGTCGTCGGCGCAAATAGTCAAGCTGGACTGAGGCTGTCCCGGCCACGCAATGGCTTGAATTTCGGTATCGGGGACCGAGTCCACGAAGAGCCAAAAGGCGGCGCTGGTGTCGGGACATCCGCCGGGCAGCCAGGTCGTCTGCAGGTAGTACACGCCCGTTTTGGTGAGCGAAGCGGTTTTTTGGGTTGCTCCCGTTACCGGAACAATAAACGTTTGTCCAAACAAGCCGGTTGAATCCCGCAGCCACTGGTAGAGCACGGAGGTGCCCGGTGACGTCGAACTGGGGCCTTCGAGCTGGATGGTTTCGGTTTCGCAGAATCCGACCGAGTCCACGGTGGCGTCGACGTCCAGGACTTTGATGGTCGTCATCGTTCCGGGTTTGTGAATTACGGCCGTGGTGGGCGTGAAGGCATTGATGATGGTGTCCTTGGACATCTTGGTGCAGACCCCGTTGCTGACCTGCACGGAATAGGTGCCCGAATTAAACACGTCGAGGGTGAGCGAAGTGGCTCCGGGCAAGGGAACCCCGTCCTTAAACCACTGGTAGCCGTTTTGGCCGGGATTTGCCGAGACCTTGACCGTGTCGCCAAAGCAGAAACCCCAGTCTTTGGCGCCCGTGTGAAGGTTGTTGAATCCGCCCAGAATGCTGGACACTTCGGCCGTAGGGCTTACGTTGACGAGGACTTGAATGGTGTCGGACCAAAGCGAGGGCGACGTACCCTTGACGACGATGCTGTAAAATCCGCTGAGGGTAATGGACTCAGGGATCTGGACCCAGGCGTACTTGGTTCCGACCGAATTGGTGTCGGTTCCGACAGGCAACGGCAGGATGGACTGCCACTTGACGATGGGCAGGATGCTCGAGGCGGCTTGGGTGAACGAGCTCGGAACGCCCGGCGCAAAAAGCACCTTGAAGGAGTTGGTGCTCGACATCGGGCTTCCGGAAACCTGCAGCTCCAGCCGCAGCGAATCGCCCGTACACTTCGACAGGTTAAGGGTTTGAACTAGGGACACGCTCTGCGCGTGGGCCGAAAAGCTAAGAACGAGGGCTGTGAAAAGCCCTGCGAAAAAGGCGTGAAACTTCATGAAGGTACGCGTAACGTTATGCTAACAAAAGTACGACCGATACGGGGCGAACGGAGCGTTTTGCCCGAATGGTAATTTTGGTGGACTGCGCGCGGCCTTCGGCTGAACGAACGAACCCGAAGCCTACTTTAGCGGCATGGTTCAAGCCTTTAAAGCGGCGTTCCGGGGCCTTCGCGCGGCCTGGTTCGAAGAGCGCCACCTCAAGATTCACACCCTGGCGATCGGGGGCGTGAGCCTTGCCGCGATGTACCTCGGGGTGTCGCGCACCGAATGGGCGTTGCTCGTGCTGTGCTTTGGCTTGGTAACCGGACTCGAATACGCCAACTCGGCCCTGGAACGACTGGCCAACCGCGTTACGACTGAGCGCGATCCGTGGATTCGCGACGCCAAAGACATGGCGGCGGCGGCCGTACTGGTGGCGTCGATGGCGGCGGCGGCGGTGGGACTGCTGGTTTTGGGTCCGCCCTTGGCTGAACAATTAGGTATAAGGCTATGAATGCAGACTTCTGGAGTACCCAGCGCGAAACCGCGCTCCAAACGTTGAACCAAAAGGGCTGGCTGGGCCTGGCCGACGTGTGTGCGGGCCTTCAGCAAACGGTTCCGCACTACCAATGGGTCGGAATTTACTGGATGAACGACGCCGAGCAGGCCCTGCACCTCGGTCCTTTTGCCGGCGCCGAAACGGAACACCGCGTCATCCCCTACGGCCGTGGAATATGCGGGCAGGTCGCGTTGAGCGGACAAACGTTTGAAGTGCCCGACGTGTGGGCGCAGGACAACTACCTCGCGTGCTCGATGGAGACCAAGGCAGAATTGGTGGTTCCGATTTACCGCGGAACGGAACTCATCGGCCAGATCGACATCGACAGCCACTACTTGGATCCGTTTACGGCCGAAGACGAAGAACTGCTGCGCTGCATTGCCGAGGCCGTGGGCGCGCTGCCCGAGGCGGCCGCTATTGGTTGAAGCGGATGGCCTCGACCGGATCGAGGCGGGCCGCCATTTCGGCAGGGGCGTAGCCGGCAATGAGTCCGATGACGGCAGAAAGCCCAATTCCAGTGGCGACGTTTTCGAAAGAAACTGAGAGTTCAAAGTCCGACACCGCGGCCCCGACGTAGATCAGGACGCCAGCGAACACGAGCCCAATGATTCCGCCTACTAGGCTGAGCAGAACGCTTTCGAGCAGGAACTGAGCCAAGATGAATCCGCGCTTCGCGCCGAGGGCCTTTTGAACGCCAATCTGGCCGGTGCGCTCGCGAACGCTCACAAACATGATGTTGGCGATGCCGAATCCGCCCACGAGGATGCTGAAGCCCCCGATTACGGTGCCCGCCAGGCCGATGACGCCAAACATGTCGTCGAGGCCCGAGCTCAGGGTCGACGATTCATTGAGGGCAAAGGAGTCGTCTGAAGCGGGGGCCTGGCGCCGAATTTTGCGCATGACTGACCGCACCTGTTCCTTGAGCTCAGCCACGGTAACACCTTGCTCTGCGCGCACTTGGATGGCCGAACCGTTCATTTCGTCGCCGATGTGGCTCACGACCCATTTGGCCGGGACCACAACCCGGCCGTCGTGGCTTTCCCCGACGAGCGAGCTTCCCTCCCGGCGAAGCACGCCGAGCACCTGAAACTCGGAACCCAAGATGCGCACGGAACTTCCGACCAACCTTCCGCCCGAGGCCAGCCCGTCGGCCACGTCTGCTCCGACCAGACAGTACGGCAGCCCGCTTCGCAGTTCGCGGTCCGTAAAATAGCGTCCTTCCTGAAAGTCCAGTTGGTTGAGCTGCGCGTAGTCGTAGGTGATTCCGCGGACTTCTGTTTGTTCAACCGACGAGTTGCCGCGGGAGACCGTCGCCGAGGTTCCGTTGATCAGCACGATGGCGTCGGCGCCGCGCACCCCGAATTCCTTGAGCCGTTGGTAGTCGTCGTACCCGACTTCAGGACGCTGGAAGTACTTCCACCAGGGGTACTCCCCTCCGCCCCCGCCCCAGGGCCACTTTTGCACGTACACGACGTCGGTACCCAGGCCTTGGACGCTCTGGCGGATGCTCCGCTCGAGGCTGTCTACCACGGCATACACTGAGATGATGGAGAAAATTCCGACGGCTATTCCCAGCAGCGAGAGGACGGTGCGCAAGAGGTTCGCGGCCATCGCATTCCAGGCCAACCGACCCGATTCCCAAACCAAAAAAATTAGGTCGCGCACAGCCGCAATTTAGTCAAAGTTCATGCCATGTTCTGCGTACTTTTGCAGCCTTCATTTTCAAATTCTCGCCCCGTGCAAAAAATAGGCTCCGCCCTTATTTCAGTGTACCACAAAGACGGTCTCGCGCCGGTGGTCCAGCAGCTTCACCAACTCGGAGTCAAACTGTACAGCACGGGCGGAACCCAAACGTTTATCGAAGAACTGGGGATTCCGGTGACGGCCGTCGAAACGGTGACGGGCTTTCCCAGCATTCTCGACGGGCGCGTCAAGACCCTGCACCCCTTAGTTTTTGGCGGAATTCTCTGGCGCCGCGACCGCAAGGACGACCGCGACACGGTGGAGCGCTTTGGCATTCCGAGCTTCGACATGGTAGTGGTGGACCTTTATCCGTTTGAGGACACGGTGGCCTCAGGCGCCTCAGAGGCCGAAATCATCGAGAAAATTGACATCGGGGGCATTTCGCTCATTCGGGCCGCGGCCAAGAATTTTGAGCACTGCTGGATCGTGAGTTCGCGGAGCCAGTACGCCGAAGTGCTCGAGGTGCTCCACAGCCAAAAGGGCACACTCCACCGCGAGCAGCGCAAAGCGTTTGCCGCCGCCGCTTTTCAGACGAGCCAGAACTACGACGCCCACATTGCCGCTTGGACCCTGGGCAGCGAGCAGCCGTTCGCGACCTTGAGCGGACCGCGCCATGCCCTGCGCTACGGCGAGAATCCGCACCAGAAAGCATGGTTTGTGGGAGACCTTAATCAGCAACTGGAACAGCTGTCGGGCAAAGAACTGAGCTACAACAATTTGCTGGACGTTGAAGCGGCGTTGGACTACGCCGCCGAGGGCCACAGCGCCACCGTGGCCGTGATCAAGCACAACAACGCTTGCGGTATGGCGAGCCGTCCCAGCCTGCTGGAGGCATGGAATGCCGCCCTCGCCGCAGACCCGGTTTCGGCCTTTGGCGGCGTGATCGCCTGCAACCAGCCGGTGGACTTGGCCACTGCCGAAGCCATGAACAGCCTGTTTTTTGAGGTGCTGCTCGCCCCGGACTTCGCCCCCGAAGCCCTTGAACTTTTGCAGCAAAAAAAGAACCGCATCTTGGTGAAAACCAAAATGCTAAACCCGCCAGCCTACCGAGTTCGTTCGGTGCTCAACGGGGTGCTGATTCAGGAGCGCGATCACCACACCGACTCGGCCGCCGACCTGCGCGCGGTCACGAAGGTCGCCCCCACTCCAGAGCAAGTTGCTGACCTGCTGTACGCTTCGGCCATCAGCAAACACACCAAGAGCAACACGATTGTTTTGGTTAAAAACCAGCAGCTCATTGCGGCCGGCACGGGGCAAACTTCTCGGGTTGACGCCCTCCAGCAAGCCATCCACAAAGCAAAATCTTTTGGAATGTCACTAAAAGATGCCGTAATGGCGTCGGATGCATTTTTTCCTTTCCCAGATTGTGTTGAAATTGCATACCAAGAAGGAATCACGGCCGTCATTCAGCCGGGCGGAAGCGTAAAGGACGATTTAAGCGTTCAGTACTGCGACCAGCACGGCATGGCGATGGTGATGACCGGCATTCGTCACTTCAAACACTGAACCCGCACATGGGATTATTTGACTTCCTCACCTACGACATCGCCATTGACCTCGGCACGGCGAACACCTTGATCATCCACAACGACAAGGTGGTTGTCGACGCGCCCTCGATTGTGGCGCTGGACCGATCGACGAACGCCATCCTCGCCATTGGCCATGAGGCGATGCAAATGCACGGAAAAACGCACGAGAACATTCGCACGGTGCGTCCGCTGAAAGACGGCGTAATCGCGGATTTTGTGGCCTCTGAGCACATGATTCGCGAAATGATCAAGAGCATTCCGGCGCTGAAGAACAAGTGGTTCGCCCCCTCGCTGCGCATGGTCATCTGCATTCCGAGCGGAATTACCGAGGTGGAGAAGCGCGCCGTGCGCGATTCCGCCGAGCACGCCAACGCCAAAGAGGTGTACCTGATTCACGAGCCGATGGCTGCGGCCATTGGCATTGGGGTGGACGTCCTCGAGCCCAAGGGCAACATGATCATTGACATCGGCGGCGGTACGACCGAGATCGCGGTGCTTGCGCTGGGCGGAATCGTCTGCGACAAGAGCGTCAAGGTCGCCGGAGACGTGTTCACCAACGACATCGCCTACTACATGCGGACCATGCACAACCTGTATGTGGGCGACCGCACGGCCGAATTGATCAAAATCAACGTGGGTGCCGCGCTGGAGAACCTCGCGTCGCCTCCCGACGACATGAGCGTCCAGGGACGGGACTTGATTTCGGGCAAGCCCAAGCAGGTAGACATTTCGTACAAGGAAATCGCCCGCGCCCTCGACAAGTCGCTGATGCGCATTGAAGAGGCCGTGATGGAAGCCCTGTCGCTCACCCCCCCGGAACTTTCGGCGGACATCTACAATTCGGGCATCTACATGGCGGGCGGCGGATCGCTGCTGCGCGGACTGGACCAACGCATTTCGGCCCGCACCGACCTGCCCGTGTACGTGGCCGAAGACCCGCTTCGCGCCGTCGTGCGCGGCACGGGAATCGCGCTGAAGAACCTCGAGAAGTACCGTACGCTTTTGATGCGCTAAGCGATGCAGAACATTCTGCGGTTTTTCATTCGGTACCGCATGGTTCTGTCCTTGCTGCTGCTCCAATCCTTGGGGCTCAGCTTGACGTACGCCCGCTCGCTGGCCCACGAAAACCTGTTTTGGGCCAACGTATTGGAGCGCCAAGCGCAATGGCGCGGATGGCTTCACAGCTGGGAGGCCTACCTGAACTTGCGTCAAGAAAACGACGTGCTCATCGCCGAGTTGGCCAAGGTTCGGAGCGCCCAAGAGCCCGACACCGCCCGGCCCGCCGTGCAGACCTACGAAGAGTTCGGGTTCGACATGGTCCCAGGGCGTCTGATGTTTGTTTCGCACAACAGCGCCGAGCCTTGGGGGCTAATTGACGTGGGTTCCGAGGCTGGGCTCACCCCTCCTTTTGCCGTCTTGGGAACGAAGGGAATCATTGGCATCGCCTACGAAACCTCAGCGCACTACAGCCGAGTAACCCCCTTGAGCCACCCGTCGATGCGCATTTCAGCCTCCGCCGAACGCACCGGGCACTTTGGAACGCTGCAGTGGCACAGCGGAAACACGCGCTACGCCGAGCTCGTCGACGTCGCCTTTGAGGCGCAACTCAAAAAAGGCGACCGCATCGTCACCGACGCGCGGTCTGAGCTGTTCCCCGCGGGATGGCTCATCGGGACCATCGAGCAGGTGGAGGTGGACTCGACCCAGTTCACCCAGACGGCCTTGGTGCGCCTCGCGGCCGACCTCAACCGCCAGCAGGGCGTAATGGCCGCCTTCATCATCCGCAAAGCGGAACGAGACAGCATTGCCCCATGACGCGCATTGGACCCTGGATAACGTTTGTGTTCTGGATGGTACTGCTCCAGATCTTCGTGCTCAGCTACGTGGAGGTTGGCGGCTACTTGAGCCCTTACCTCTACCCTTTGATCCTCGTGCTCGCTCCAGCGAACATGAACCGATACGGCCTGCTCCTGCTGAGCGGCGTGCTGGGGCTGGGCATCGACCTGCACGAAGGAAGCGGCGGACTGCATTTGATGGCCTCGAGCGCGCTTGCCTACGCCCGGCCCTGGATGCTCAACGCCGTCGTTCCGCGGGCGGCTGAAGAACAGCTGCCCTTTGCCCCGCAGGATCTGGGCACCGGTAAGTGGCTGACGCTGATCTTTTTGTCGTTTGGACTGCACCACGTGTGGCTGTTTGTTTGGGCGAGCCACGACGGACACCTTTGGTCGCTGGTCCTGATGCGAAGCGTGCTCAACTTGGCGGTAAGCGGCGCCTTGGCCACCGCCATTGCCTGGTTCATTCCTAAGTCGTCCAACGGATGATTCGCAGCCGGGTGCTCATTGTCGGGGTCGTGCTCGTACTGGCCGTGTACGTGCTGCGCCTGATCAACATTCAGTTGATCGACGAGCGCTACACCCTCGACGCGGCCAACAACGCGCAGCGAATCGAGAAAATCTACGCTCCGCGCGGAATCATGCGCGACCGCAACGGCGTGGTGCTCGCCACCAACCAAATCGCCTACGACGTCGAGGTGATTTCCAGCCGCCTTACGCGCTTGGACACGGTCAAGCTGGCAGAGGTGCTTCAGGAGCCGCTCGAAGAAATCCGCAAGCAGCTGAAAAAGGCCAAGATTCAGGCGCCCTACCGCCCCTACGCCATTTTGCGCGGCCTGATGATCAAGGACTACGCCGCCCTCCAGGAGCAAATCAACATGTTTGAGGGGGTGAACATGCGCAAGCGGACGTTTCGCAAGTACCCCCAGCCCCACGGCGGCAACGTCATGGGCTACGTAGGCGAAGTCAACGACTACATCCTGAAAAGCCACCCCGAGTACGACCTCGGCGACTACTTGGGCATTTCGGGCATTGAGTCGTCGTACGAAGAAGTACTGCGCGGCGAGGCCGGTCGGCGCTACATCATCGTGGACAACCGCAACCGCGACGTTGGGCCCTATGCGCAGGGCAAGTACGACATGAAGCCCGTGATGGGGGCCGAGCTTCAGCTCACCCTTGACGCCAAGCTTCAGGCTTTGGGCGAGGAGCTCATGCGCGGAAAGCGCGGGAGCATCGTGGCCATCGAACCGAGTACGGGCGAGATTTTGGCTTTGGTGTCTTCGCCGAGCTACGACCCCAACGCGCTGGTGGGCCGCTACCGTTCGCGCAACTACACGATTCTTTACCGCGATTCCCTCAACAAGCCCCTGTACGACCGGGCCATTTTGGCGGAGTATCCGCCGGGGTCGCCGTTCAAAATCCTCAACGCCCTGATTGGCCTGCAGGAAGGCGTGGTAAGCGAAGAGACCCAGTACACCTGCATCGACGGCTACCACTTTGGCTCGCTGCACGTGGGGTGCCACTGCAAGGCCGGCACCTTGGACCTTCGCGGGTCGATCAGCAAAAGCTGCAACAACTACCACTGCCAAGTGCTCAAAAAAGTGCTGGACAAGTACCCCAGCGCCAGCCGCGGGATCGACGCCTGGCACCGCCACGTGAAGAGTTTTGGCTTGGGCGATTATTTGGGCGTGGACCTTCCGACGGGCCGCAAAGGTTTTGTTCCCGACGGCGCCTACTTCAACAAGGTGTACCGCAGCGACCGGTGGAAGGCGCCTACCGTGATTTCGCTGGCCATCGGCCAGGGCGAACTCGTGGTTACGCCCATTCAGTTGGCCAACATGGTGGCCGCAGTGGCCAACCGAGGCTGGTGGATTCGGCCGCACGTGGTCCGGGCCATTGGCGGAGTGCCGCTGGACGATCCCGCCTTCACCACGGTCAACAAAACAACGATCGATCCCCAGCACTTTGAGGTCATCATTCAGGGGATGAACGACGTGTTTGAGTCCGGAACGGCGAGCGCGTCTCGGCTCGAGGGCCTGCCCATGGCCGGAAAGACGGGTACCGCGCAGAATCCGCACGGGCAAGACCACTCCATTTTTACCTCGTTCGCGCCGCTCCACAAGCCCAAAATCGCCATCGCCATCATCGTAGAAAACGGGTACTGGGGTTCGCGCTGGGCCGCGCCCATCGCCAGTTTGATGATGGAATCCTACCTGCACGATTCGATTTCGCGCCCCGACCTCTACCGCCGAATGACCGAGGGCGCCCTCACCGGAGAATACCGCGTGCCTTCCGTTCAAACCCAGCTCCCGCCCTACTGATGAACCGCACTACCGCTGCGCCCCTGGTGGGCAAACTCGATTGGATCAGCGTGAGTCTGGTCCTGTTTCTCGTCGTTTTTGGCTGGCTGAACATTTTGGCCACCGTTACGCCGGTCGCCGATTCCTTTCAGTGGAACTGGAACCACGAGGCCGGCAAGCAGCTGAGCTTCATCGGACTAGCCAGCTTTCTGGTACTCATGGTGCTGCTCGCCGACGCCCGGCTCTTTGAAGTCCTGTCGTGGGCCGTGTACGGGATCAGCATCGTGCTCCTGTTGGCGGTGCTCGCCGTCGGGGTGGAGCGCGGCGGAAACAAATCGTGGCTGAGCCTTGGATCGTTTGGCCTTCAGCCGTCGGAATTCGCCAAATTGGGCACCGCCCTGCTGGTGGCGCGCTTGATCGGCAGCGGATCCTACGACCTCAGTACCTGGCGCGGGCGGATTTTTCCCGCCCTCGTGGTGGGACTGCCGATGGGCCTCATTTTGCTCCAACCCGACGCCGGTTCTGCGCTCGTGTTTGCGTCGTTTTTGCTCGTCTTTTACTTTGCCGGACTTCCCTCCTTCTACCTCTTCGGCAGCATCGGCGTGGCGGTCGTGTCCATTCTTGCTCTTGCTTGGAGCCCCGAAACCGTGCGCGTCGTGATCGGCGTGGTTTCGCTGCTCAGTTTGCTGGCGTCACGGGCGCGCCACCGCATGTCCTTTATACGCTTTGTCAAGCACCCCGCCATTTGGCTCGGACTGATCGCCGTCCTCTGGGCGGGCGCGGTGAATCAAGTGTTTGACAACGTGCTCAAACCCCACCAGCAGATTCGCATCAAGCTGCTCCTGGGCCAAGTAGACGACCCGAGCGCCGCCGGCTACCAGACGGCGCAGTCGCTGATTGCCATCGGCTCGGGCGGACTCTTTGGCAAAGGCTACATGCAGGGCACCCAAACCCGGTTGCGGTTTGTTCCGGAGCAAACGACCGACTACATCTTCTGCACGGTAGGCGAAGAATGGGGCTTTTTGGGCGCTCTGGTGGTGCTCTTGGCCTTCGCCGGACTCATCATACGGCTGGTGCTCCTTTCGCAGCGCCAGAAGCACGGCTTCGGCATGTACTACGGGCTGAGCATTGCCAGCATTCTGTTTGTGCACTTTGCGGTCAACGTGGGCATGACCCTCGGACTGATGCCCGTCATTGGGATTCCGCTGCCCTTCTTTAGCTACGGAGGTTCGTCGCTTTGGGCCTTCAGCTTGATGGTTTTTGTGTTCCTCCGCTGGGACGCCTACCGCTGGGAAAGTCTTTAAAAAAAGCCTATAAATGCAGGGAGGCCAGCGCATCCGCGCTGGCCTCCCCCCCCTCGTTCTCGCGAACGAGGCACATCGCGGTGGGGCGATCTTAGTAGAACGCTCCGCGGTTGTCTTCGACCTTAGCTGACTGGAGCAGCGACTGGAGCAGCATCTGCTGCACGCTGCCGGCGAGGCGGTTGTTCTCGGCCGCTACGTCGGCCGGCGTGAGCGCCGTCGGAGCGTCGAACGCATTCACCAACTTGAAGCGGTACGCGCCGTTGCTGCCCTCGATGACCTCTGAGGTGAAGCCCACCTTGGCGCCGGCGGCCATACCCACCACCTTGGGCTCGCGGCCGGTCGGCAAGTACGGAGCGGCCAGGGTTACGCTCGCGTCGGTCCATTGAATGCTCTTTTGGGCGGCCAAGCGCTCCGCCAGCACGCGCACTTTAGCGCGGTTGATTGCGAGGGGCTTCAAATCTTCTTTGACTGCTTCAAGGGGCTTGTAGCCCTCCTCGTAGACCGCGCTCAGCTGAACGACGGCGTAGGACTTGTAGTTGTTGTTGATCACGCTGACGTCGCCTACTTCGCGCTCTTCGTTGAAGATCCAACGCACTACCTCGCGGTTGTCGGCCATGCCCATGACCGAGGCGTCGGTCGCGCGGACGTTGCGGGCCGGAATCAACTGCGCCCCCACTTTTTTCGCGGCTTCCTCTGCGCTCACTCCTTCTTGGAGCAGCTTGGCGAGTTCGCCCGCTTTGGCGTACACCATTTGCTCTGACTCGGGGCTCACCGTCACGCGGCGCACCACCTCAGCGAGGCGCAAGGCCGCGCGGGCACCCTTCTGTCCGGTTACCTGCACGAGGTGGAATCCAAATTCGGTCTCGACCAAATCCAAGCTGCCGGTTGACTTCTCGAAGCAGAAGGCCTCAAACGCCGGGGTCATCTGGCCGGGCTGGAACCAACCCAAGTCGCCGTCTTTGGATGCGGCGACCACGTCGCTGCTGTACTGCTTGCTCAACTCGCTGAACGAGGCACCCGACTTCAGCTGCTTCAGAAGGCTGTCGGCCAAGGCCTGAGCCTCTTGGTAGGAACGCGTGGCTTGCGAGCGTTCCGCTCCCGCAAACGCCACGAGAATGTGCTTGGCGCGTGCCGAATCGGGGAGCGAAGCACGGCCCATAACCTTGACGATTCGGTAGACGTCGCCGTCTTTGATGGGCTCCGAAACAAAGCCCGTTCCCTTGCCTTGAACGTAGGGAAGCACGTTGGGGTTGATGCTCGCCTCAGGGCGGAGGGCGATGGGCACAAAAACGTCGGTGTTGGCCGCCGCAAAAGCACTGTCGTCGACGGAAGCCGCGAAGTCGGCAGCAATCTTGGCAAGCTCTACCTGGGCTGCAGCCAAATCCTGCTCCGAGGGCACCAAGGGAAAGTCGGCCACCATGGCGTCGCGCAACGGCGCGATTACCTTGAAGTTCGGCTTGTACTCGTCGTAGATGGCCTGGAAGTCGTCGTCGGTCGGAGTGACTTCACTGTCCTTGACCTCGGCGACGGTCATCGCCGCTACCTTGAGCTGCAGCTGGCGGTTGTTGCGGGTATTTTGAGCCAACTGCAGGCTTTGCGGCATGCGCATCCCTGCGGCGACGGCGTCGTAGATCTTGCTGCTCAGCGCCTGGTTCTTCACGTCCTGCTCGTAGGCAACCCAGCTGTCCCATTGGGCGGCTGCCTCAGGGGAACTCTCGCGCTGGTCGCGCAGGTTCTGGAGGGCGCTGCGAAGCAGGTCGGGGCGGAACTGACCCGTGTTCGGATCCTGCAGTCCCGGCATTTGCTGTACCGAGGGAGACATTTCGATGACCTTGGTCAGCTCTTCGGTCGTCACGGTAAAGCCCAGATCGCTCATGGGGTTGACCAGCAGCTTTTCGTTGAGGAGGTTGTTCCAAACCAATTCGCTGATTTGCAGCGGCGTGGCTTGGCCGTACTGCGGATTTTGGCTGAGCTCTTCAACTTCTTTGTTGAACTCCAGGTACGAAATTTTCTCCCCCTGAATGCGGCCAACGACGTCGCGGTCGCCCTGAAACAGCATGTTTCCCGAGGTTAAAAAGTCCGTCAATACAAAGGCAACCAACGAAATTCCAATGACTCCAACAACGAGTGCCGAACGGCTGCGGATAGCTTCAAAAAGTCCCATAACTAGGTGTAAATAAGGTCGCGAATATACAACGACCTGGCGGCACTACAACCCCCTAATCACGCGTCGCGGCGCACCAGCACTTGCTTCACGCGCTGGACTTCCATGCCCTCTACTTCGAGCCGCCAGGCACCCACCACGACGGTGTCGCCGGGCTCGGGAAGCTTGCCCGCGAGATCGGTGACTAACCCGCCCAGGGTGGTGAAGCGGTCCGATTCCGGCAGGCCCAAATGGTACTGGTCGTTGAGGTAGTTGACCTCCAAGCGGCCGTCCAAGCGAAAGCCGTCGTCGAGCACCTGCTCAACCAGCGAGTCCTGGTCGTGTTCGTCGTCAATTTCACCGAAGAGCTCTTCAATGATGTCCTCCAGGGTGACCATGCCCACCAGGTCGCCGAGGTCGTCGACGACGAGTGCCATGCTCCGCTTCTCGCGAATGAGCTGCTGAAAGACTTCTTGGGCGTTCATCGCCTCGGGCACAAAAGAAAGCGGCGTAAGAACCGACCTCAACGACTTGGGATTTTTGAACAGCTCAAACTGGTGCACGTAGGCAAAGGCGTCGTCGAGTTCATCTCGGTACACCAGCAGACGGCTGAATCCCGATTCAACAAAGGTGGACCTTAGTTCTTCGAGGGGGATCGTCACGGGAACCGCCACGAGTTCCGGGCGCGGAACCATGCAGGCGCGCACTTTGACCTCGGCGAAGTCGAGGGCGTTGCGAAACAGTTCAACTTCAGGGTCTTGCTCGTCTTTTTGGCTGGCCTCGTCGACCAAGCTGTTGAGGTCCGCCAAGCCAAATACCCGCGCGTGGGTGGTTCCGTGGAATTCCGACCCCATGCGCTTGAAGAGCCAGTCGTTGAACTTGGTCAGGATGATGGAAATGGGCCAAAAGAGCACGTAGCAGACCGCGGCCGGAACGGCACCCCAGACCAGGGCTCGGTTGGACTGCTCGCGAAAGAGGGCCTTGGGGATGTACTCCGCAAGAAAGAGGACGACCACTGTGGAAATCAAGGTTTCGAGGAGCAGGACCAGCGGCAAGCTCATCAAGGGCTCAAGGAAGGGGTGCATGAGGACCGCGAACTGGGCCCCGACGACGACCAGCGCCAAGGTGTTGCCAATGAGCATGGTGACCAAGAATTGCTGGGGGTTGCTGATCCAGTGGGCCACCCAGAACGGAACCGCCTTGCGCTTGAGGTCAATTTCGAGCTGAAGTCGGTTGGCGGTCAAAAAGGCGATTTCGGTCCCTGAAAAAAACGCAGAGGCCGCAAGAGAAACCAAGAGCAGGATCAGCGCCTCGATCATGAGGGCTTGTTGGATTTAAGCCGCTGGGACCGACGCCAGAGGGCCATGGCGATGGAACCCACGGTGAAGGCAGCGAACAAGAGGGCCCGCTTGGGTTCCGTCGCATAAAAGGACCACGCAGCTTCGGCAGATAAAATGGCGGTCACGTAGTAAATCCACTCGAGGACGCGCCAACGCATGGGGCTGTTCATGGGTTCTTGGGTGTTTGTTCGTCAAATTGGCCCGACACCTCAAAGATGGTGTACACGGAGAGATCTTCCATGGCCTCGAATCCGGTTCCGCTCAAGGTTTGGCCTTCGTCGTTGATTTCGACCCACTGGCTGCCCAAGATCTTGCCGGAGCTGCGGTCCCATTCCAGGGATTCCGTGCGCAGGGACTTGCGGGCTCCTTGGCGCACGGCAACACCGCCCGTCAGAAACCACTTTTGTTTGCGCACGTCGCGCACGATTTGGTCGGCCGTCAGCGAGCGGCCCGTGGGCTTGCCCTGGAGCAACTGCACGGCAGACACGTCGCCTCGAAACACCTCGCGCTCGGTTTGGCCCCCGGTGCGCACCTCTTCCAGTTCGCGCGCCTTCAAGCGCCACTGCACGGTCGAGGTGTCGGAGTACACGACGGTAATTCCGTACTGTATGGAGCTGGGCCCCTTGGCGACGCTGCGGATCTTTTTAACGTCTTGGGCGTCGTTGCGGCACGAAGCCACGACGACGCCCAGTACGAAGAGGAGTACGCGCTTAGAAGCGAACAACGACGCGCTCGTTGATCCAACAGCCGATCGTGTAGGTATCCCCTTCCTTGTAGTTAAACTGGAAGGCGATTGACTTGTCGGGCACGTTTTTGCGGAAGGCCGAGGCCAGCGATTCGGCGCGGGCCGCCAGGTCAGGCTGGACCGAAGCCGCGCGGTTGGCCATGTTGATGGCCGCCCAATACACGGCATTCTTTTCAAAGGCATTGCTGCCGCAAGATCCTGCTGCCTTGGCATAGACCGAAGCCAGGAAGAGGTAGGCCTCGCCCGATTCGGGGTTGGCGCGGGCGGACTCGAGGCACGCGCGCTTGGCTTCGGCAAGCTGCCCTTGCTTCTCGGCGATCACGGCCAGCTTCAGCCAGTCCATGGAACGCTTCTTCGGGTCGACTTCCTGACGGATCGCGTCGTCAAAGTACTTCTTGGCCTCGGCATACATGCCGTTTTTCACGCTCAAGAGGCCCATGGAACGCGCGGCCTTGGCCGTGGGCTCGAGCTTGTAGAGCGACGAAGCCGCTTTGAAGTACATCGGGTTGTCGGTGCAGTTCGACGTCGTTCCGTCGGCCGCCGTGCGTTCTTTGGAGAGCATGGTGATGGCGCGCGCCAACCACGACTTGTCGGTGGTGTGCAGCGCATAGGTCGAGTCGTTGTAGATCAGGGTCAAGCGCTCGCAGGTCAGCAGCGGAGCAATGCCCTTCTCGATGTTGCCCAACAGCTTCTCGGACTGCGCCAGCAGCTTGCGGTTCGCGTCGAGGTTGCGCTTCTCGCGATCCGAAATGGTGCCCAAGGTGTCCTTTTCGGTGAGCTGGGCGATCAACGTGTTGCGGTCGTTGGACTGAAGTTCAATGGCTTCGGCGACGTCGTTAAATCCTTCGACCAATCCAAACGAGTTCAGCTTCTCTTCTTTGTAGAGTTTGATGACCACATTGAAGTAGTTGTTCAGGTAGGCGGGCTGAAGGGCCTTGGGGTCCATGTCAAAAACCTTTTTGTACATGGCGTAGGCCGTCGAAGCGCTGTCTGGGTAGTAGGTCCAGAAATCGTCGGCCTTTTGGGCGAGGATTTCGGCTTCTTTACCCGGGTACAGCTGGTTGCGGCGGTCGTAGGTCGAAAGCAGCAGGCGAATCAAGTCTTGCTTGACCTTAGGGTCGGTGGCTTCCTTGATTTTTGCCTCCAGGATCTTGGGGGCAAACTTGTAAATGACCTCCGTGGCTTGGGGGCAGGTTTCGTAAACGGCCTTCCAGGGTTCGTAGGCCTCGACGTAGGACTTGCTGTTGTACAGAGCTCCGAACGTATTGAACTTTTCAAAGCACACCGTAGAATCAGTGGCGTTTTTGCCCCAAACCGCTTTTTGACCAAAGAGGGGCTGGCTACCCAGGGCAGCTACTAGCAAGAGGAATCCAAGAACTCGTTTCATACTTAACGGAATTTTGCTTTCATAAACCACTGATCGTTCAACGTTAAACCAACGGCGGCGCGAAGATATTGTTCTCGAACTAATCCGTGGTTAACTGAACCTATACTTCCAAAATTGAGGCCAACGTGCACCGTGGCCACCTTCACGTCGCCAGGAATGAAGCTGCGTCCGCCCACGGGCATGGCCATGCCGAGGTTGCCGCTCCATCCGCGAACGGCGGTACCGCCGGGCGCTCCGCCCGCATACAAACCAAAATGGTCTCGGCGAAAAGAGCCCACGTACTGCACCTGACTGAAGTAGGAAGTGCGCTTCTTTTTGGTGGAAACGAGGGTGGGAACCACGCTCGCTTGAACGATCCAGGCCTGAGCGTAGCCGCGGTAGTTGCCCGATTGGGTCGCATTGAAGTCGCGGTGGTCGCCTACGTGGGTGCGCTCGAAGTGTCCGCTTAGGGTCCACGCCGGAAGGAGCGTGTTCTTGCGGTTGGTGGCCCATCGAAGGCCCACTGCCTGACGGCCGCCGAAGGCCACGGTACCCACGGCACCGTTGACCGCTGATATGGTGTCGAGCGGAATTTCCGCTCCGTCGCTGTTGGTTTTGAAGCTGTACCACGCGTAGTTCTGGACGGCCGAGAGGTTCGCCTTGGGCTCGTACTGCGCCCCGGCCACCAGCTCGTTCAGGCCAAACGGGAGGATGAGCTGGGCTCCGGCATTCCAGCGCCAATCGCTCACGAGGACGCGCTCGACTTCGCCGGCGTAGTCAAAGCGCCCGTCGGTAAAGTAGACTTTGGTGCTTCGGTCGGCCGAGCCAAAAAGGTAGCGCGCCGTGGCCCCTACCGAGAGGTACTTAATGGGGGACCAGGCCCACGTAAGCGAGGTGGAGTTAAGTCCGCCCCGGCCCGCAAAGCGTTGGATCCAGTCGCCAAAGGCCGAGTCGGTGCCCGACTGCTGGACGTCGTAGCCCACGGCCGTGTAGGGCCGCAAGGACGCCGAAATGCCCATGCCCTTAGCTAAGGGAACGGCGATTCCGAAGTGATTGAAGCCCCCGGTGCGGTTGAATTGCTGGTTTGTGTCGCTGGTTTGGACGACGCCGGTGAGCTGTCCGCCAAAATCGAGCGTGGTGTATTTAATGGCCGAGAGGGCGGCCGGTTGGTCGGGGTTCAGGTACCATGGATTGCGGTCGGCGGCGCTCGCTCCGCCCAAAAACTGCTGGTAGGCGTTGGCCTGGGGCTGGGACCAGCCGGCACCAAAAAGGGAATACGGGCTGACCGATTGCTGCTGGGCGAGGGCGGGCACCAAGCCGGCGGTCAGGAAGAGATTGAGGAGGGTCTTGCGGATCATGTACGTTGGGCGATCGACCACAGTCCGAGGGCGATCCAATTTTCGTCGGCAAAGATGCCGTTTTTAATGCGACCCGCCAACGCCCGGGCGTCGCCGCCGTGGAGGATCAGGACGAGGTCGGGGTCCAATTGCCGAAACCGTGCCACTTCGGCCTGGGCCTGATCCAGGATTCCCTGGATCGCCCCGCGGTGCATGCTCGCCTCGGTCGTGTCGGTTCGCGGGTCGGCGCCCAAGGCCCACTCAAGTTCCTCATCGGAGAGGGGGTTGAGGAGCGGAAGGCTTCCGGTGTGCTCGGCGAGGGCCCGAAGGCGGCTGGTCCAACCGGGCGCGATGGAACCGCCTTGAAGCCGCGTTCCTTGGTGGAGGTAGGTAAACGTGAGGCAGGTTCCGCAGGAAACCATCAGAATGGAGCGGCCCGGGTTTCGGAGCAAGGCGCCTTCCATGGCGGCCAATCGGTCGCTGCCAATCTGCGCGGAATAGCAAATTTCAAAAGACCAGGGGTGCTCCGCGGTGGCGAGGATTCCCTGGGGCCACGGACGCTTGGCGGTGTCGGCAATCCAGACGGCATCGCTGCAGCCCTCAAGGGCAGCGGCGCAGTCGCGCCACTGCGCGGCCGGCCATTTTTTTAGGGATACCACTTCGCCCGAAGGATTGAATTCCAGGACTTTGATGGTCGTGTTTCCGGCGTCTACAGCAATCATTTGAGGAAATCAAAGTTAGTTCAGGTTTTTTGCTTAAATTTGCACTCCCGATTTTGGTTCGGTAGCTCAGTTGGTAGAGCAATGGACTGAAAATCCATGTGTCGACGGTTCGATTCCGCCCCGAACCACCAAAATCGCCAAGCCCCTCAGTTCGCTGTGGGGCTTTTTTTATGCAGAGCGGGCAAGCGAGACTACCTTTGCGGCATGGCTACCCAGCTAAAATGCACCCAATGCGGCGAGTGGGGCGAGGACTCCGACCGCTGCCCTTCCTGCGCAGCCGAGCGCCAGGTACACAGCACGTTTGCCAATCAGGAAAATCCGAACCGGCACAAAGCATTTGAAATGCCCACTATGGAATGGAACACCGACCCCCAGATTCCCCACTGGAAGCGCAGTCTGATCAACGCCGGCAAGGCCATGCACTGGGCGGTGCTCGCCGTCGGCGGAGCCATCGCCTGGATGGCCTACTGGGTGGCCGTGTGAACCCCGTCACGGCCCTGGCCCTGGCGGCCTTTGGGCTCCACCAAATAGGTTTGGCGTGGGGCGTCTCGTTCCGATGGGCCGACTCGTTTTTGGATCCCTGCTGCTTCGTGCCGGTGGCCTTGGGCGTACCCAGCTGGCTGGCGCGCCGGGTTCAGCCCAATTTGCTGCTATCGTGGAGCACCGTAGCAGGGTTCACCTTGGTTTGGGCGGCGGCTTTTGAATGGTGGATACCCGGTTTTGATCCGCGCTTTACTGCCGACCCTTTGGACGCACTCGCCTATGCCGCCGGGGCAGGAATGTGGCGCTTTGTTGAACCTCTGGGGCGATAAGCGGTTACTTTTGTACCAATTCTTAAACATGAAGCGCAGCAACCTCCAAATTCGCGGTTTTTCCAAGTTGAGCAAAGCCGCTAAGATTACGTGGCTCACCGAGCAGCACCTGAGCGATCCCGCCCGCGGGCAAGAGCTCTTGGCTTCGTACAACCACGCCGACGAGGCCGTGCAAAAGCGCCACGACGAGTTCATCGAAAACACGGTAGCCAACTACTTTTTACCGCTTGGTGTTGCGCCAAACTTCCTCATCAACAATCAGGTATACACGGTGCCGATGGCCATCGAAGAAAGTTCGGTGGTCGCGGCGGCGGCCAAGTCCGCCCAGTTTTGGATGGACCGGGGCGGATTTCATTCCACGGTGATTTCGTCGACCAAAATTGGGCACATCCACTTCACGTTTACCGGAGATTCCGAGGCCCTTAACCGCTTGGTTGCGCGGATTCAGCCCGAGCTTTTTGCCGCCACTGATTCAATCACGGCCAACATGCGCGCCCGCGGGGGCGGAATGCTCAGTGTAGAGCTGAAGGACCGCCGCGAGGCCATGGACGACTACTTTCAGCTCGAGGTGCGGTTCGAAACCCGCGATTCGATGGGCGCGAACTTCATCAATTCCTGCCTGGAAGAGATGGCCAAGGTGCTGCGGCTCGAGGCGGCAACCGACGCCGGCACGGCTTCGGGCGACCTCGAGGTGGTGATGTGCATCTTGAGCAACTACACCCCCGAGTGCCTAGTGCGGTCAGAGGTGCGCTGCGCCCTGGACGACCTGGACGACGGTTCGGGCGTAGATGTGCAAGAGTTTGCCCGAAAGTTCCAGCGCGCGGTGCGCATTGCCGAAGTCGAACCCTACCGCGCTGCCACCCACAACAAGGGCATCATGAACGGAATCGACGCCGTGGTGCTCGCCACCGGAAACGACTTTAGGGCGGTTGAGGCCGCGTGCCACACCTACGCGTCGCGCGACGGACAGTACCGTTCGCTCACGCACTGCTCGGTGGCCGACGGAGAATTCCGGTTCTGGATCGAGATTCCGCTCTCGTTGGGCACGGTAGGCGGACTCACCAAGCTCCACCCGTTGGTGCAACTGGCCCTCGAAATGCTCGGCAATCCCGGCGCCCATGAGCTGATGGGCATCGTGGCCGCCTCGGGGCTTGCACAGAACTTCGCGGCCCTTCGCGCCCTGACGACCACCGGCATTCAAAAGGGCCACATGAAGATGCACCTGCTGAACATTCTGAATCAGCTGGAGGCCACCGACGCCGAAAAGGCCCAGCTGACGAGCTTCTTTGCCGACAAAGTCCCGCACCACGCCGACGTGGTCCACGCTTTTTGCGCGCTTCGGGGCATCCCCGTGCCCGCCGCCGAAGGAGTGCGCTCATGAGCAGCTTTTGGAGTTCCGGTAAGCTGCTGCTGAGCGGCGAATACTGGGTGCTCCACGGCGCGACGGCCCTGGCCGTGCCCACCCAGCTGGGGCAGCGACTGACCTTCACGCCCCACGAACGGCCCCTGCATTGGACCGCCTTGGACCGTCACCGCAAGCCCTGGTTGGACGCGGCGGCGGACGAAGATCCGCACGTGGCGGCGCTGCTGCGGGCCGCCAAATCCCTCGGGGGGCAGGTGCCAACCACCGGCAGCGTGCGCACTGAGCTGGAATTTGACCGCGCCTGGGGATGGGGGTCGAGCTCGTCGCTCACCGATTTGGTCGCGCAGTGGACCGGGGTACCCGCCCTCGACCTGCACTTTGCCACGTCCCAGGGATCGGGGTTTGACGTGGCCTGCGCCCGAGCGACCTCAGCCCTGACCTACCGCAAAACGGGTCCGGCCCAAGCGGAATGGTCCGCCGTCGCCGCCGCCCATTGGCCCGTCGAGCATTTTGCGCTGGTCTACCTCGGACAAAAGCAAGACAGCCAAAAGGAAGTGCGCCGAAGCCGCCGGGAGCCGCTTCCCGCCGAACGGGACGCGATCAGCGCCTTGTCGCTCGCAATGGCCGAGGCCCGTGAGGCGGCCCAGTGGGCCTCGCTGATCGAAGAGGCCGAAGCCCGCACCGCGGAATGGACCGGCCTTCCTCGGGTCCAGGAACGCTTCGGGGGCGTTCGCGCGACGCTCAAGAGCCTTGGCGCGTGGGGCGGAGACTTTGTCCTGGCGGTGGCCGAAGACCCGAGTGCATTCGCGTACTTTGCCGAACACGGTTACCTGTGCATGAAATGGTCCGACTGCGTTCCGCCCTTGCCCTGATTGCGCTGCTCCTCGCGGGCGCGCCGAGCTTTGCTGCCCACCTCGTGGGCGGAGAGCTGACCTACGTCTGCTTGGGCAACAACCAGTACCAAATCAAGCTGGTGGTGTACCGAGACTGCAATTCCACGGGGGCCCAGCTGGATCCGCAGTCCTCGATTGGCATTTACGACGGAATTCAGCCCATCCTCCTGCACAACCTCAGCGTGAACAAGGGTCCGACCATACCGGTCCCGGCGAATACGGGCAACCCCTGCCTTCAGGCTCCGCCCAACATTTGCACCGAGTACGCGGTGTACACGACGACCATTACCCTTCCGCCCCGGGCCAACGGCTACGTCATCACCTATCAACGCTGCTGCCGGAACGCGACCATCAGCAACCTGCCGACGCCCGACGATTGGGGATCGACGCTGACGACGCGCATCCCGGCAAACGACGCGTGCAACAGCAGCCCGCAGTGGAACAGCTTGCCGCCCATCGTGCTCTGCAACCAAGAGAATTTGAGCATACCCACCTCGGCGACCGACCCCGACGGAGATTCGCTGCACTATATATTGTGCAATCCGCTGCACGGCGGAGGTAAAGACAACGGGTCGGGGTTCACTTCGCCGTCGCCGAATCCCCCGGCGCCCCCGCCCTACACTCCCATCAGTTTTTTAAATCCGTCGACTCCGAGCAATCCGATTCCGGGCAGTCCGTCGCTGAGCATCAACGGCTCCACTGGAGTGCTGAGCGGGAAGCTCACGGTGACCGGCCAGTTTGTCGTCGCCATTTGCGTGGAAGAATGGCGCAACGGGGTGCTTCTGAATACCATCCGGCGCGACTACCAATTCAACGTGACGTCGTGCCAGGCCAACATTGTGGCCAAGATTGTATCGGAGGTCGACGACCCCACGCAGCTGTGCATTGGCACGACCGTGCCGTTCAAGCACCAAAGCATCAATGCCACGAGCTTTTTTTGGGACTTTGGCGACCCGGGGCGCGCAGACGACACGTCGCGCACGGCTTTTCCGACCTGGACCTTTGGCGACACCGGGGTGTTTTGGGTGACGTTGGTCGCCAATCCGGGGTGGCCTTGCGCCGACACGGACCGGGTTCAGTTCCATATTTACCCGCCGATCAACCCCCGTTTTACGCACAACGGCGGACCCTGCTTCGACCAGCAGCCCATCACCTTTGTGGCGCAGGGCACGTGGTACGACGGCGCCCTGTTTGACTGGACGTTTGGGGCCGCGGGCGACGCCAATTTGGCGAGCTTCTCGGGCCTCAATCCGCCCCTGATTCAGTTTGCGCAGCCCGGCACCTACCCGGTGACGTTGCGCATTCGGTCGAAGTCCTGCGACGAAACCTATGTGGACTCCGTGGTGGTGGATCCGCGACCGCGGCTCGACAGCCTAATCGGACCTTGGGTGGGCTGCGAGCCCTATACGGTAACTATGGACGCCGGTGCTTTTTCGCGGCGGACGCGCTACTTTGCCTGGGACTTTGGGGACGGGTACACTGACACTGCTGAGCGTCCCACCCACGTGTACCGAGTGCCCGGGCTGTACGACGTGCGGGTGCGCATGTGGACCCAAACGGGCTGCCGCGACACGGTCGAAAAAGTGTTCCCTGGGGCGATTCGGGTGAATCCGCGCCCCAAAGTGGCCATGCGGATTGCCCCAAAGCGCGTGACCATTTACCAACCGCTCGTCCAGCTGCGGGCCGATTCGGTCGACGCCGACGAGCAGTTTTGGTTTGACCTGGGCGACAGCACGACCTATGCCCAGCAGGCCTTTGTGGTGCACACCTACCGCGACACGGGTTGGTATGCAGTGCAAATGCTCGCCTTGAACTCCTACGGATGCTGGGACACGCTGGTCGATTCCGTGCGCGTGGATCCGATTTACAACGTTTGGTCGCCCACCGCGTTCACGCCCAACGGCGACGGCGGCAACGAGGGCTTTCGGCCGGTCGCCACCGGAATTAAAGCCTACCGCCTGCGCATTTTGGACCGCTGGGGCAACGTGGTGTTCCAGAGCGCGGACCCTCAAGAAGAATGGAACGGCCGCGTGGGAAATACGGGGGCGGACTGTCCGCAAGGCGCCTACCTGTGGTCGCTGTTCACCCTGGACTATGGGGACTCGCCCGTCGAACAGCAGGGCGTGGTGCTACTTGTGCGCTAAGGCGTAGGCTGCCGCTGCGGCCCCCAAGCTCAAGGCCAGGCTTGCCGTGACGTAGCCGAGGGCCAACCACCAGGAGCCCGTTTTAACCCACTGAATCGCTTCCCAGCTGAAGGTGCTCATCGTGCTGAATCCGCCGCAGACTCCGGTCACCAGCGCCAACTGCAGGCGGCTGTCGGGGAGCGGACGGGCCATAAGGGCCCCGAGGAGCGCCGCTGCCGCTACGTTGGCCAGCAGGGTCGCCGCTGAGGCGGTGAGCAAGGGAGCGTCCGCCCGGCGCAGCAGCAGCGAAAGGGACCAGCGAAGGAGGCTGCCGAAGGCTCCGCCCAAGGCTACGGCGAGAAGGTTCATCGGAGTGAAGTTAGCGGACGAATTCGAAGGATGAACGCGGCCAGGCTGCTGCCCACGACGGCACCGGCCAGCACGTCACCCGGGTAGTGAACGCCGAGGTACACCCGAGAGTAGGTCACGGCCAGCGCCCACCCCAGGGCCAGCGCGGCCACCCCGCGGCGGGGACGGCTGCGAAGGAAGACCGTAGCAAGGGCCCACGTAGTCGCCGCGTGGCCTGACGCTAGGCCAAAGGCACCTTTGCAGGCCCCGACGAGGCGAAACTGGCCCTCCAAGGCCCAACAGGGTCGCGGGCGCGCAAGGGCGGTTTTCAGGGCGCTCGCTACCAGGTCGGCGGCGCCAAAGGCGGCGAGCATCGTGACGGCGAACCAGATCCAAGCGACCAAGGCCCCGGTCCGGCGCTGCATCAGGGCCAGCCCGAGCCACACCGCCGCCGCGGTCCACCCGTTCGAAATCAGGGTGAAGGCCGCATCAGCCACCGGGCCACCTTGGCCCGCGACCGCAAGGAATGCGGCGCGGTCTAGTCGATCGAGCGATTCAAGGAGTCCCATAGCATGTCCTTGAGGCGGTCAAGTCCCTGCCCGGTGACGCTGCTGAACGTGGTCAAAGGCAGGTCTTTGGGCAATCGGGGCCGCACGTCGGCGAGCAATTGGTCGAGCAGCTCCTCGTCGAGCATGTCGGTTTTGGAGATGGCCAGCAGCCGGCGCTTGGTCAGCAGCTCGGGGTTGAAGCGCTCCAGTTCGCCCAGCAGCACGTGGTACTGTTCGACGACGTCGGGCGCGTCGCAGGGGACCAAAAAGAGCAGCAAGGCGTTGCGCTCGATGTGCTTGAGAAAGCGGTGTCCGAGCCCGCGGCCCTCGGCAGCACCCTCGATGAGGCCCGGAATGTCGGCCATGACGAACGAAGTGTAGTCGCGGTGGGCGACCACACCCAGGTTAGGTACCAGAGTGGTAAAGGGGTAGTCTGCGATTTCGGGTTTGGCGGCACTCACGGCGCTGAGCAGCGTGGATTTGCCCGCGTTAGGAAATCCGACGAGGCCCACGTCAGCCAATACCTTCAGCTCGAGGAGGAACCAACCCTCGTGTCCGGGTTCGCCGGGTTGGGCGTGTTCCGGAGCCTGGTTAACCGAGTTTTTAAAGAAGGCGTTGCCCCGGCCGCCGCGGCCTCCCGGCAAAAAGACTTTGCGCTCGCCGGGTTCGGTAAGCTCGCAGAGCAACTCGCCCGTTTCGGCGTCCTTCACCACGGTGCCCAAGGGAACCTGGAGCACGACGTCTTCGCCGCTCGCGCCAATGCGCAGATTGCGGTTGCCGTTTTCGCCGGGCTCGGCCTTGATGTGCTTGCGGTACTTGAGGTGAATCAAGGTCCACATTTGGGGATTGGCCTCCAGGATGATGTGTCCGCCCCGACCGCCGTCGCCGCCGTCGGGCCCGCCTTTGGGAAGGCCCTTGGCCCGAAAGAAGTGCCGGCTTCCGCCGCCGCCGTGGCCCGACTGCAGGAAGACCTTAACGTAGTCAATGAAATTGGAATCAGCCACGGATTAAGGTGCTAAAGGGATTGAATGAGGCTGCGAAGCTGCGCCGTGATGGCCGCAATACTTCCGACGCCGTTGAGCGCGCGGTACTTGCCTTGGGCCTCGTAGTAGGACTGTACCGGAGCGGTCTCGCGGTTGTAGACTTCGAGGCGTTGGCGGATGACTTCTTCGTTGGCGTCGTCGGCGCGGCCCGAAGTGGCGCCCCGCTCGAGGAGGCGCTTGACCAGTTCTTCGTCGTCGACTTCGAGTCCGATCATGGCGGTTACGCTTGAGCCGGCGTTCTCGAGCATTTCGTCGAGGGCCTCCGCCTGGGCCGAAGTGCGCGGAAATCCGTCAAAGATGAAGCCCGCGGCACCCGGATGCTTGGACCACTCGTCCTGCAGCATCGCAATGGTGACGTCGTCGGGCACCAGCTGACCTTGGTCCATGAAGGATTTGGCCCAGCGGCCTAACTCGGTGGCCTCCCGGATGTTGCGGCGAAAAATGTCGCCCGTCGAAAGGTGAACTAACGCAAATTCGTCGACGAGCAGCGCGCTTTGCGTGCCCTTGCCCGCCCCCGGAGGGCCAAAAAGTACAATGTTTTTCATCGAATGCGGCGTAAATGACCGAAAACAGCCAAGGCGGCAAAGGTACGACCTTGAGGACTTCCCTACCTTTGCGCCCTAACCCCTCGGGCTATGGAACATAACTATGCCGTGATCATGGCGGGTGGAGTCGGTTCGCGCTTTTGGCCAACCTCAACTTCGCGCAAACCCAAACAGTTTCTGGACATTTTAGGAACCGGAGAAACGCTGCTGCAGCAAACGTTTCGGCGCATGAAGTCCGTGGTTCCCGCGGACCACATCTACGTAGTCACCCACGCCGACTACGCCGAAGCCTGCCTGGAACAGCTCCCGGAACTCGACCGCCCGCGGATTTTAGCCGAGCCTGCCCGGCGCAATACGGCACCCTGTGTGGCGTATGCCGGATTCGTACTGAAAAAAAGAGATCCGCTGGCCAACTTCGTGGTGACGCCTGCCGACCATTTGGTAACGCACGAGGCGGAATTCACGGCGCGGCTGCGCTCCGCCCTCAACACCACCGCGGCCCACAACGTGCTGATGACGCTGGGAATGAACCCTACCCGGCCTGAAACGGGGTACGGCTACATCCAGTTCCGCCCCGAAACCTCGGAGTACGCCCGCGACGTGCACCCGGTTAAAACGTTTACCGAGAAGCCCAACCGCGAAATGGCCGAGCAGTTTATTGCCACCGGCGAATTTTTGTGGAACGCCGGCATTTTTGTGTGGAACGCCAACGCCATCCTCAGTGCATTTGAAAAGCACATGCCCGAAATGTACGCGAGCTTTAATGCGGGTTGGGCCCACTACGGCACCCCGAGCGAAGGCGCGTTCATCGGATCGATGTACGGCGAATGCCCGAACGAATCCATTGACTACGGCATTCTGGAAAAGGCCAAGCAAGTCCTGGTGATGCCCGCGGAATTCGGGTGGTCTGACCTCGGAAGCTGGGGCGCCGTGCACGAGCAGCGCGCGGCCGACGCCCACGGCAACACCGGCGGAGGTCCGCAGGTTTTATCGTACGACGCCACCGGCAACACCTACCTGATTCCCGAGGACGTGGTGGCGGTGGTGGACGGACTCCACGACTACATCGTAATCCTGAGCGAGAACCGGTTGCTCGTGTGTCCGCGCAGCAAAGAGCAGGAAATCAAGCAGTTTGTCAACGACGTGAAGATGCGTCGAGGCGAAGATTTCGTGTAGGGTTCCGCGGGGTACCCAATCAAAAAAGGCGCCCATGGGCGCCTTTTTTGTAGGAGTGCAGAACCGCTTAGCGCTTCGCGCCCTCGAGCCACTTGTAGATCCGCTCGGGCATCACGCGCTCCAGTCCGAGTAGGGTCAGCCAGTAACCCACAAACAGGGCGAGGAACACCAGCATGCTGAAACCGGTGAGGATGATCATAATCGCGAGGAGAAAACCGAGGAACTTCATGGTGCGCTTCGTTGAAGGGTGCAAATAATTCGTACAGGGCAAAGATAGGTGACGGCAGGGAATTCTATGCGCCTCAAGTCGGGCGTAATTTTGCCGCATGAGCACACAAACCCGCATTGAACGCGACACGATGGGCGAAGTCCACGTGCCCGCGACCGCCTACTGGGGCGCCCAAACTGAGCGTTCGCGCACCAACTTCAAAATTGGACCCGAAGGCAGCATGCCCAAAGAGATCATTCGGGCCTTTGCCTACTTGAAAAAAGCGGCCGCGCTCACCAACCGCGACCTGGGCGTGCTGTCGGCCGAAAAGGCCGCGCTGATTGGCCAGGTCTGCGACGAAATCCTGACGGGCCAGCACGACGGGGAGTTTCCGCTCGTCATCTGGCAGACCGGTTCGGGCACGCAAAGCAACATGAACGTCAACGAAGTCATCGCCTACCGCGGGCACGTGCTCAGCGGGGGGTCGCTGCTCGACGAACAGAAGGTCCTGCACCCCAACGACGACGTGAACAAATCGCAGTCGTCCAACGACACGTTTCCGACCGCGATGCACATTGCGGCCTACCAGCGCACGGTGGAGACGACGCTCCCGGGCTTGCGCCACCTGCGCGCGGCCCTCGACGCCAAGGCCAAGGCCTTTCACCACGTGGTAAAAACGGGGCGTACCCACTTCATGGACGCCACGCCGCTCACGTTGGGCCAGGAATTCAGCGGCTACGTGCAGCAGCTCGACAACGGCATTCGGGCCATTGAAAACGCCCTCGTCATGGTGGCCGAGCTTGCCTTGGGCGGAACGGCCGTGGGTACCGGACTCAACACCCCCAAAGGATACGACGTGGCCGTCGCCGCACGCATTGCCGAGCTAACCGGATTGCCGTTTAAAACGGCGCCCAACAAGTTCGAGGCCCTCGCCGCCCACGACGCCATGGTGGAACTCAGCGGCGCCCTCAAGCGCGTGGCCGTGTCGCTGATGAAGATCGGCAACGACGTTCGCATGCTGTCGTCGGGTCCGCGATCGGGAATTGGTGAAATCGTGATTCCCGACAACGAACCCGGTTCCAGCATAATGCCCGGCAAGGTAAACCCCACCCAACCCGAGGCCCTGACCATGGTCGCTGCGCAAGTGGTCGGCAACGACGTTGCGGTTTCGTTCGGCGGCGCCACCGGACACTTTGAGCTCAACGTGTTCAAGCCCTTGATTGCGGCCAACGTGCTCCAAAGCGCCCGCCTCATCGGCGACGCCTGCGTGTCCTTTACCGACAAGTGCGCCGCGGGCATCGAGCCCAACTACGCCGTGATCCAGCGCCACTTAGAGAATTCCCTCATGCTGGTTACCTCACTCAACCCCCACATTGGGTACGACAAGGCCGCCAAGATCGCCAAGACCGCCCACGCCGAAGGAAGTACCCTCAAGGAAGCCGCGCTCAAACTGGGCTACGTGACCGCCGAGGAGTTTGACGCTTGGGTGCGCCCCGAAGACATGGTGGGCCACTAGGCCGCAGCACGCCCAGAACGGAAAGCCACCCCGTCGGGTGGCTTTTTTATGGGTTGAGGGTGACCGTACCCTGCTGCGTTCCGCTGGAGCCGCACGCGCTTTGCCAGCTGAGGTGGTAGACGTACACGCCGGGCGAGAGCGGCCGGTCGAGGTATCGGCCGTCCCACGCAAAGTTGGGGTCGTTGGTTTGGTACACCGACTGACCCCAGCGGTTGTACACCTTGAGGTAAAGCTGGTCCAAGGTCTGTGCCTCGGGCGCGCGGAGCCGCAAAAGGTCGTTCACCCCGTCGCCGTTGGGCGTGAACACGTTGGGCATCGTGAGGCTGTCGAGGTCTGCCCCCAGCGTAGTGTAGGTCACCGCGACGGAATCCAAGGTGCCGCACACGGTGTCGGCCACCACAAACCACGCGGTTTGCGCGCCCGATCCGACGGCAGGCCACTGCACGTTGAAGCCCGGAATCACGGCCCCTCCGGGTACCCGCCAGTAGGACACCGGGGCATTGCCGGGTATGCCCAGGCCGCGCACCGACTGGCCGTTCAGGCAGGGCGGCGCGTTCACGCTGGCCCCAGGGGTGCTGAGCGGAGGGCGAAACTCCGCCTCGAGGTAGCTGCTGTCGCGGCGACCGCAGACCTCGTCGTAGGCCACGAGCCAGGCCGAATAAGAATCGGTGAGCGCCGCACCGACCCACTGGAAGGGGGGCGCTAGGGTGTCCACCGAACCGCTACCCCCGTACAGCACCAGCCATTGCGCGCTGAGGTTGGGCCCCGGAACGAGGCGAACCGCACGGGCCGGGTCGCAGGGATCGTAGTCGAGCACCGCGTCAGCCTGCACCGCGGAACCGGGCAGCACGTGAACGTTCAGGGTGGCCACCGTTTGCGTCAGGCACAGCGTGTCGTAGGCCACAATTTGGATGAGGTAGTTGCCCGGAACGCCGTAAACGTGGCCCGGAAGCGGCACGGGCGCAATGGAGTCGGTGGTACCGTCGCCCCAAGCGATGCTCATCACGTCGGTGCGGCTGGTGGTCCCGGTCAAATAGAGGCTGTCGCCCGCGCAGACGGTGTCGGCGCTCACGTCGAGCTTGGCCCCTGCCGCCGTGAGCTCAAAGGCAATCTGGACTCCGGCCATGTTGCAGTTGCTGGCGTTGTTGGTGGCAGAATGGGCGTTGGGCGGAAAAATCGGCAGGTTGTCGCTGCCGCCGCAGCCTGCGCAAATCGCCTGGTGGATCACGCCGTTGGGATCAAACCTCGAGGTGCCGCCGTCGACGTGCTCGTCGACCGGTCCGGTTCCGCCAAAGTAGGAGGCATAGGCCGCCGCCCCCTTGCGGTCAAGGACCAGGAAGTAAAAGTCCTTGCCGTCGGTGGTCGATTGAAGTGCGTTGGGCGAGGTGTAGAGCCCGGTTAGGGGTCCGCCGTTCAAGCCCCCAAACCAACCCGAAAAGTAGGCCGAACCGCAGTCGTCGACCTGCAGGGCGGTGGGCGAAATGCGCCGGTTGAGCTGGCCGTTGCCCACGTACTGCGTGCGGTAAATGCTGTCTCCCAGCGGCGAAATCCAAACGAGCAGCTGCGTCGAATTCGGGTTCTGAAACAGCCCTGCAGTGGGCGCAAGCGGACCCGTGTACAGGCCCCCGCCGGTGCAGGTCGTGCCCAGCCCCAGCGAGAGCAGCACGGCCCCCGAATCCCCCACCGCGGCATAAGCACCCGCCGGATTCTGCGCCGCCAAAAACCCATAGGACGTGCAAAACTGCGGCTGCAGGTAGGTCTCGGCCAGCCGTTGGCCGGTAGCCAAATCAAACAAACCGTAGTAGGCCTGGCTCTGGGGAAGCGGCGCGGCAAACACCCCTGGGCCCGCCAGCGTGCCCATGCCCTGGGTCCACCCCGTGACCGCCAAGCGCAACCCTTGCGAGGTGGGCGTCGGAATCAGGGAAGTCAAGCCGTCCAAATCGGGTCCGCCCACGTAGGTCGCCCACCTCAAGCTGTCCAAATTGGGGCTGAAGTGCGCCAAGAGGCCGTCCACCGCCCCGCCGCGCGAGGTGTCCAGGGGCCAGGTGCCCAGTCCGCGCGAACGCGATGCGGTCGCAATCCACACCCCTTGGGCGCTCACCCAGACGTCGCCTCGGGCCGGGTCTCCGTAGTGCGGAAGGCTCTGGTCCTGAATTCCGTCGAAACCAAGGCGTCCGTAGTACGTCGAGGCCTTGAGCACGGAACCGGTCGAATCCAGGCGGACCAACGCGAGATCCGTGGCTGACGGGTACACTACGCCGCCCCCGTTTTGGCTTCCGGCGCCCGTGTTCACCGCCATGCTGGTATCGAAGGCGGCTGCGGTGACGGGAAAATTCAGCGAGGTGGTGATGCCTTTAATCACGAGGTCGCCGTTGGGGGCCACCCTTAGGGAGTGCGGCTGCTCCTGCCCAGATCCGCCGAGGTAGGTCGCTGAGATGATTCCGGTTCCGCTGGGGTTAAAGAGCATGAAGACCATGTCGACTCCGCCCCCGCCAAAGTTGGGCTGCACCCCATTTTGGGTAGGGAACTGCGCCCCAAAGGCCACGCCGCCGAGCCACGTTCGGCCGTGGAGGTCGTAGGTCGCCGTGTACCCAAAGTTGTCGCTGAGGGAGCCACTGAAGCTGCTGAACACATAGGTCGGATCGAGGCGAACCGCCCCCGGCGCCGACAAGGTCCAGTGGGGCCCGCGCGGCTGCCATGAAGGCGCTACCGGGCGGTTGGACGCCGTGTAGGCCAAAGGAGCCCGCAGTTCGGCCACTCCGGCGGCCGTGGCGAGCTGAAGGACCGAGGCATCGCGCCGGGCGCGCCGGGGTTCGGCCCCCTCAAAGGCCACCGCAATCGGTTTCAGGTCGGCCCCGTGCCACCAAGTCTTGAGGTGGCCGTGCTCGACGCGGAGTTCCAGGTCCACTCCTGGATACACGCCCCGCAGCCAGGCAGTCGAGGCCCCCCGCACCGTCACCGGGTCTTGACGGCCCAAAACAAACGTCGTCGGGGGCCCCTCGGGCTGGAGTTCGAGCACCCCCCCTTGGGCGTTCACGTAGCGCTCGGTCCAGACGGCCACGCTGTCGGACTCCCCGGGAATCCGCGCGGCAAAGCGAAGTCCGTCGGCCATAACCCATACGCGCGCCGCGTCGACGTTGACCATGGCGAGGACTTCGCGGGGCCATTGTCCGCCATTGGGCCAAATTAGGGGCGACGGTTTGGGCAGTACTTGCCCGTTCGCCGACCCCAGGCCGAGCCACAGCAACATCATGGTTAAGAGCGAACGACGCATCGCGTCGAAGGTACAAAAGGGGCACGGCGCCCGACGCCGCGATTGAGCGAACGCGAGAAACCTAGAGGCCGTCGTCCTCGAAATCTCCGGCCGCCTGGCCGTCAGACATCAAGTAGGCCTTGAGGAAGGCGTCGAGCTCGCCGTCGAGCACCGAATCGGGATCGCTGGTCTCCACCCCGGTGCGCACGTCTTTGACGAGTTTGTAGGGGTGCAGCACGTAGTTGCGGATCTGGGACCCCCACTCGATTTTCTTTTTTCCCGCCTCGATTTCGCTGCGCTTGGCGTTGCGCTCTTCGATCACTTGCTCGTAGAGCCGCGACTTGAGGAGCTGAATGGCCTTCTCTTTGTTTTGCAGCTGCGAGCGCGTTTCGGTGTTCTCGATGACGATGCCCGAGGGCTTGTGGCGCAGGCGCACGCCCGTTTCGACCTTGTTCACGTTTTGCCCTCCGGCGCCGCTGGAGCGGAACGTGTCCCACTCAATGTCGGCCATGTTTACCTGAATGTCGATGGTGTCGTCGACCAGCGGATACACATAAACGCTCACGAACGAGGTATGGCGGCGTGCGTTGGAGTCAAACGGACTGATGCGGACCAATCGGTGCACCCCGTTCTCGCCTTTCAGGTAGCCAAAAACGTATTCGCCTTCGATTTCGAGGGTTACGGTCTTCACGCCGGCCACGTCGCCCTCCTGAAAGTTCAGTTCGCGTACCTTGTGTCCGTTGCGCTCCGCCCAGCGCAGGTACATGCGCATCAGCATTCCGGCCCAGTCGCAGGACTCCGTTCCCCCCGCGCCCGCCGTCACCTGCAGGACGGCGCTCATTTTGTCTTCTTCGCCGCTGAGCATGTTGCGGAACTCCATGGTGCTCAGTTGTTCCTCGAGTTGGGCGACCGCGGCGTCGACGTCGGACTCGTCGATGATGCCCTCCCGGTAAAATTCGACCGACGCCTCTACCTCGCCCATCTGGGCCTGCACGGCTTCGTAGCCTTGAATCCAGTACTTGAGCTCGCGAATCTTGCGCATCGTGAGTTCGGCCTTTTTGGGATCGTCCCAAAAGCTCGGATTGCCCGTCTTCTCCTCTTCGTTGGCGACCGTAATGCGTTTTTCTTCGAGGCGCAGGTAGCCTTTGAGGTCGTGGATGCGCTGCTGGTATTCCTTAATTTTCTCGGGCGAAATCATGGCGGCAAAAGTACGCCACCCCCTACCTTCGAACCTATGAACCACGTGACTGCTGATTTTCGATCGGATACCGTAACCCGGCCCACCGAGGGCATGCTACGCGCCATGGCCTCGGCCCCCGTGGGCGACGACGTGCTGGGCGACGACCCCACGGTTCAACGGCTTGAGGCCGTGCTGGCCGAGCGCTTTGGCACTGAGGCCGGACTCTTTTGCCCCTCCGGAACCATGACGAACCAGATCGCGGTCAAGGTGCACACCCGGCCCGGCGATGAATTGATCTGCAGCAAGTTGGCCCACGTGTACAACTACGAGGGCGGAGGCCTTGCCTTCAACAGCGGCGTGCAGGTGCGGGTAGGCGGCGACGACTACGGCCGGCTGACGGCCCACCACGCCGAAGCCCTGCTGCAGCCCATGGACAACGTGCACGCGGCCCCCACCCGACTCGTCGTGGCCGAAAACACGTCGAACAAAGGCGGCGGAACCACGTTGGGGCTTGCGTCCCTGCGCGAGCTGGGGGCGTTTGCGCGCACCCACCGCCTGGGCTACCACCTCGACGGAGCTCGTTTGTTCAACGCGCTGGTCGCCGACCGCGAGCAGCCCGAGGACTACGGACGCCTCTTTGATTCCCTGTCGATTTGCTTGTCCAAGGGCCTCGGAGCGCCGGTGGGCTCGGTACTCTTGGGTTCGTCGGCCTTCATCACCGAGGCCCGGCGCATCCGCAAGCGGTTGGGCGGCGGAATGCGGCAGGCGGGCTACCTCGCGGCCGCCGGACTCTACGCCCTGGAACACCACGTCGACCGGCTCGCCGAGGACCACGCCCGGGCAGCGCGCTTGGCCGCGTTCATGAAGGAGCTCGACTTCGTCGCCGAAATCAAGCCGGCTGCGACCAACATGGTCCTGTTTCGGTTGGTCGAGGGGGCCGACGCGTCCGCGCTTTTGGCGCACCTCGAGGCCGCCGGAATTCGCCTCATCGCCATGGACCGGCACTGGCTGCGGGCGGTGCTTCACTACGACGTCGGCGACGCCGAACTGGAGCTGCTGTGCGGCGCCCTGGGCCGCTGGCGCCGCTAGGCTTCGGACCGAAAGGCTTCGAGCGCCAGGCCGCGGTCGTATCCTTTGCGCAGGCACCACTGCACAAATTCGTGCTCGTCGGCAAACGCTTCTTTTTTGCGCTGGAGGTAGGCCCGCATTTCGGCCGCGTCCAGCTCGTCGAGCCCTTCGGCGATGCAGGCCGACGAAACCCGCTTCGCCTGAAGTCCTTGGGCAATCTTGCGCGGTCCCCAGCCCTTGATGCGGAATTTTCCGCGGGCGAAGGCCCGGGCGAACCGCTCCTCGCTGAGGTAGCCGTCGGCCATCAGTTCGGCCACCAAGTCGGCCTGGGCCTCGGGAAGGACACCCATCGAGTACAGCCGCTCCGCCACCTCGCTTTGGCATCGCTCCTGAAAGGCGCAGTAGCGCTGAATCGCCGCGCGGGCGGCGTCAAGGGTGTAGGTTTTAGTGCGGGCAAAAGCCATGCTGCGAAGAAACAAAAAAGGCGGCCACAACGGGCCGCCTTAAACGAGTATAAGCGTAGGTACTAACCGATTTTTTTACCCTCGGCGTCGGCAAAGCGGTACTCCAGCATTTTGAACGCGTCCCGAGAGACCACTTTCAGCTTTTGACCGGTTATGCGCGACCACTTAAATTCATGGGTCTGCCAAAACCAGCCCTGCTTGAGGTACGCCGCCAAAAAGGGGTGCACGTGCAGGTAAATGGTTTCGGAATTGCCTTTCTGCTTGCGCCCCGCCGTGATTTGCTCGAACTTATGCTGGAGCGCGTCAATGAGCGTAATCGGGGCGTCAATTAAGGCGTCAGGGTTCTCCTCCTTCGTCTCGATGGCCTGGGCCGGACGCACGCGCTGGCGCGTGATTTCCACCAGACCAAACTTCGACGGCGGCAGGATCTTGTGGCGGGCGCGGTCGCTCGCCATCAGTTCCTTCAGCTTTTCAAACAGCTCGCGGCGGTGTTCGCCCTTGGCCATGTCGATGAAGTCGACGCAAATGATTCCGCCCATGTCGCGCAGGCGAAGCTGGCGCGCAATCTCTTCAGCAGCCATCAAGTTGACCGCGAGGGCATGATCCTCTTGGCTCTCGCCTTTGCCCGAACGGTTGCCCGAGTTGACGTCAATGACGTGCATGGCCTCGGTGTGCTCAATGACCAAGTAGGTACCCTTGCCCATGTTCACGGTCCGTCCGAACGCGCTTTTGACTTGACGGTCCACGCCGTAGTGCTGGAACACCGGCACGGCCGACGTGTGCAGCTTTACGATGTTGGCCCGCTCCGGCGCAATCGCTTCGACGTAGCCCTTGATGTCGTCGTAGAGCGCCTCGTGGTCGACTACGATTTGGTCAAAGCTGTCGTTGAAGACGTCGCGCAGGTAGGCCGACGCGCGGTCCATTTCGCGAAGCACGCACTTCTTTGGCTTTGCGCCGCGGACGTTGCGGTACAGCGTCTTCCAACGGCTGATGAGGTCGTTGAGGTCGGCTTCGATGTCTTCTTGCGTAACTCCCTCAGCCACGGTGCGCACGATGACGCCAAATCCGTGGGGAAGTATGCTTTGCACCAGCTTGCGCAGGCGCTCTCGTTCTTTGCGGTCTCGGATCTTTTGCGAGACCGAAATCCGTCCGTTAAACGGAACGAGCACGATAAATCGGCCCGCTATAGAGATATCCGAAGTAACCCTTGGACCCTTGGTCGAAATGGGTTCCTTCGTGATTTGAACCAGCACCTCATCGCCCGGCTTCAGGAGCACCTCCATGCTTCCGTCCTTCTCGATTTCGGGAAGGATTTCGACTTCAGACAAGTCTGAAGTGTACTTGCTCTGGCGAACCCGTTTCAGGTAGTTCTGCCAGGTCGGAATCTGGGGGCCTAGATCGTGGTAGTGCAAGAAGGAATCCTTCTCGTAGCCCACGTCTACAAAAGCCGCATTGAGGCTCGGCGCTAACTTGCGCACCACCCCGAGGT
>JACCDH010272500.1_pt1 | contig 47318 bp, 30 predicted proteins | sample 7442481 | NCBI WGS metagenome assembly JACCDH01 (sample SAMN15323433, study PRJNA562643) | freshwater metagenome | isolation source: river surface water | place: USA:Blue River Watershed | collected 2017-08-15
AGGGAATGAAAATTTACAAATTGCAATCGGGCGATTAGCTCAGCTGGTTCAGAGCACCTCGTTTACACCGAGGGGGTCGGGGGTTCGAACCCCTCATCGCCCACAACACTAAAACTCCTTAAGAAATTAAGGAGTTTTTTTTTATGTTTTTTAAAAACAAGATATTTATTTTACTCTAAGACTATCTAATTATAAAAAAAACCTGTAATCATAATTACAGGTTTTTTATTAAATACATTTTAAAATACAATCCTCAATTTCTATTCTGACGCCTCTGCTCCTATAGGGTAATAAGTCAAAGGAGGCAACGAATCTTTCCATTTTTTGTAATTATTAAACAATTCGTTAGCTTTATCTAAATGAATAGAATATACGTTTTTTTCTTCCCCAATATCATTTTTCACATTATACAACTCTGGTGTTTTATTTGGCAAGCAAACTAACTTCCAATCTCCGCTTCGAATAGCTCCTTTATCCTTAGCAAGACACCAATACAAGGTTCTATTATCAACTGTTTTATCAGAGATACTTAATATGTCCATTATATTCTGTCCTTGTAATTGTTGGTTTTTTCTAAAATTACCCCCAGCCGCATCAATAAAAGTAGGTACGAAATCCAACGTACTAACAATTCGATTACAAACAGAGTTGGGTTTAATTTGTCCCTTCCATCTTATAGCCATAGGAACTCTTATTCCTCCTTCATAAGCATCACTTTTCATTCCTCTTAAAGGAAAATTATCGGCATGAATATGCGATTTTTCACCCCCATTATCATTTGTAAAAATGACAATGGTATTATCTGCTAGATGTAACTTTTCTAACTTATCCAGAATTTTTCCAACATTTTCGTCTAACGAATTTGTCATTGCCGCATTCAACACTCTTATTTTATCGTCAAACTTGCCCTTAAATTTGTCCATGTCTTTAGGTTTAGCCTCTTGAGGGACATGAACCGCATTAAACGAAACATACAAAAAGAATGGATTGTTTTTGTTGGATTCAATAAACGCTTGAGCTTTATCAGCTATCGCATCTGTCATATAAGGAATGCTATCTGCTGGGACAGGCTTGCCGTTTTCTTGTACTTCATTGGCCTGACCAGAAAAATATTTGCTACTACCCCAGAGAAATCCCCAAAAATAATCGAACCCTCTTTTGTTAGGCAGAAACGGTCCTGAAAATCCTTCATGCCACTTCCCTACTATTCCACTTTTATATCCCAGAGGAGCCAAGTATTCTCCTACTAGTTTTACATTTTCTGGAATTCCGTATTCTGTTTCTTTTATACTGTATTTTCTATTTTTAATAAAATTATACACATTCCCAAAACAAGCTTGATTTATCCCTGTTAGCATTCCTGCTCTAGAAGGAGCGCAAACAGATCCTGTAACATAGGCATTTGTAAATTTCACCCCTTCATTTGCTATTCTATCAATATTGGGAGTTGGAATTAAACGATTACTTTGAAAACTAAAATCAGCATATCCAGCATCGTCTGATAAAATAATTATTATGTTAGGCTGTTGCTTTATTTTTTGTTGTGCAATCATACCAATACTACAAAGAAGAAAAAATAGTACAAAATAACACTTCAATTTAGGTTGCATACAAATTAATTTAGATGAGACAATTTGATTATTACTGTATTTTATTAAGAGAATTCAAACGAGACCATTTTTACGAAACTTCCATCGTTAAATTTGAGCGCAAACTTGAAGTGCTATCGCTTTGGCTTTTTCATACGTTTTAGCCTCAGAATATATTCTTAAAATAGGTTCTGTATTTGAAGCTCTTAAATGTACCCAACAATCCTCTTCCATTTCAATTTTTATACCGTCAATCGTGATAATAGTAGATTGAGAATACAACTGCTTCATTTTTTCTAAAATAGCTGTCAAGGTCATTTTGGGACTTAATTCTATTTTATGCTTGTACATATAATATTGAGGATAATTGCTTTTTAAAGCAGATAACGTTGTTTTATTTACTGCCAAACTGCTTAGCATTAATGCAATTCCCACCAATGCATCTCTTCCATAATGTAAATCTGGATAAATTATACCCCCATTTCCTTCACCACCAATTACTGCATTCACTTCTTTCATTTTTTCTACAACATTCACCTCACCAACAGCAGAAGCATAATAATTTCCTCCTTTTGATTGAGTAACATCTTTAAGTGCTTTAGTAGAAGATAAGTTAGACACTGTATTTCCAATAGTGTTTGACAAAATGTAGTCAGCAACAGCTACAAGAGTATATTCTTCATTAAAAGGTGTTCCATTTTCACACATTAATACTAACCTATCCACATCAGGGTCAACTGCAATCCCAATATCAAATTTTTGTTCGAGCATCATTCCCTGTAATTCCGTTAAATTTTCTGTTAGCGGTTCCGGATTATGAGCAAATTTTCCGTCAGGAGTACAATTTAAAAGCGCTATGGTTTCAACTCCTAAACTTTTAAGAAGCATTGGCACGGCAATTCCACCTGTTGAATTTACGGCATCTACAGCAACTTTAAACTTTCTTTCTCTTATTGCTTCAGTATTTACTAATGGCAATGCTTTAATTTGATCGATATGATACGTGATGTAATCATTTTTCACCGAATAATTTCCTAACTCATCTACTCCAACATATTCATACTTCCCATTATCAGCCCAATCTAAAATCTCGGCAACATCATTTCCGTTGACAAACTCGCCTTTGTAATTTAATAATTTTAATGCATTCCATTCTTTAGGATTATGGCTTGCTGTTAGAATAATTCCTCCTAAAGCATTTTCTGCAACTACCGCCATTTCTACAGTAGGAGTTGTGGATAATTCTAAATCGACAACATCTAACCCTAATGATTGTAATGTAGCACTTACTATTTTAGAGACTATTTCACCTGAGAGTCTTGCATCTCTTCCTATTACAATCTTTTTTTTATGTGCATCTCTTTTTTTTAGCCAATAACCAAATGCAGCTACAAATTTTACAATATCATTAGGTGTAAAAGAGTCTTCTACTGCTCCCCCAATTGTACCTCTTATTCCAGATATCGATTTAATTAAAGTCATTCTAAATTTTTATTTTTATTCTGTGTTATAATTGTTTTTATCTATCAACTTTAGTTCCGTCACCAATAGTAATAATATACGCTATACCTCCTTCTTTCTCAATAGCTTCAGCAACCAATTCAGGATTTTTTGGAGCATACGCAAACATGCATCCGCCACCTCCAGAACCATTTATTTTTGCGCCTAATGCACCTGCCTTTAATGAGGCGTCAATCATTCTATTAATTTTAGGTGTAGACACTTTTTTAGCGTCTCTCAAACTATTTTGATGAATTGTTAACAACTCTCCAAATCTCACATCATCAATTGCTCCTTTTTCGAACATTTCTTTTGCTTCAAGAAGAACATCTCGATCAGAGAGGTTTCCTGCTAATAAGAGTAGTTCGTCATCGGTCAATAGTGAGACATAGTTTTGTACAGAGTCTTTTGGAGATGTTTTTAAATCAAATTCTGGGTCAAAATCGCCGATTTTCTTTAATATATCCAACATGCCAAACTTTACATGTTTTAAAATATTGATAGTATCTTTAGGCTCTTTCGAATCTCCCAACACAAAAGTTCCTAAAGCAGGACTATACGAATTAATACTTATTTGAGGCTCTGATTCCATATAAATAATATTCCCTAAAGCTGTAGAATATTGGTCCATCATCCCTCCAGGCTCTCCAAATTCCAATACCTCAGCTTGATACGCCAATTCGCCTATAATTTGTTGCGATACAGGCTGATAGTTATCTGCCATTTGAATTAGAAAATTCACCCAAGTAACTATTAAAGCAGAAGAACTTGATGTTCCTGAGTTAATAGGAATATCTCCTTTAATAGTCAAGTCAAATCCTGACGAAAAACGGTATCCTTCACGTTGCAATACATTGACAACACTCCTGAAGTAGTCACGAGGTTTAACATATTTGATCTCATCTGTAATTTCAAACGTATCTTTATCATCAATATCCGGCATATAAATAGTGACTAGTTTGTCATCTCTTCTCGCTCCTGTAATGGTAACTCTACGAGAAATACCCGCAGCGATAATTGGAAGCCCTAAATAATCTTGGTGCTCTCCAAATAAACAAATCCTCCCCGGAGTAGAAACTTTCAAATTGTTATTTTCTGTAATCATATTAATTTATTTTCTTCTTTATATTCTAATTCATAACCACTGTTACTCTGGTTATTTAACATCCTATCAACTAATCACAAACCCTTTTTATTGATTCCAATAAATCAGTTGTTGTTTACAATTTTATAATTGAACCAAGGAAAAATTATGAAATAATTGACACAAAAATCGGTCATAAAATCTAATAAATCAGAGCTTTAAAATCGATTTTTGATCACAACTACAATCTAATTTTTTCACAATAGTAGCCATTAAATTAATACAAAACAAGAAAAAACAAGAAAAATGTGCTCGAACACATTTTTAAAAGAAAAACCAATTATAAAAAATTAAATTCTGTTTTAATTGATTTTTAAAGTCTCGGCTTTAACCGATACAATTGTACTAATTACACAAGACTACAATCGTACAAAAAACATCATTGCAAACGATGATGAGATGCATCGCAGCATAACTAATTCCGATTCTATAAGGTGAACTATAAATTTAAGATTAATTATTCTCTAAGTCAGGTAATAATTAGCATTTTCAGTATTAATTATTTCAATAGGCAAAAGAGTAGCATTTGGAATTTCTTTATTAAAAAGAAAATATTCAACCAAACACGTTATCCCTATATAGGCTTGATTTTTAGGATTCTGATGAATCAGAAAGTCAATTACACCTTCATTCAAATAGGATACATTCTTATCAATTAAGTCATATCCTATAACCCCTATTTTTTTACTTGATTGTGTTTCTTTAATCATTTTTGCCACTTGATAGGCTTTTGAGGTAGTCACAAAAATACCGGACAGATTTGGATTGCCTTTTATGAAATTAAAAAAATTAGCTTCATAATTAGGATTCTTTAAATTCAAGGTGACAATTTCATAATCACATTCCTTTTTTTCAGAAAAGTAATTTCGAAATCCTGACTCTTTTTCTTGCATGTGAGTCGCATTCTTGTACGATTCATCAATATGCACAATCGCAATTTGTCCTTTGCCATACAATAAGTCAAATAGTTTTGCAACTACTCTACCACTCTTAAACAAATCTTGACTCACGAAATTTTTAATAAATTCAGATTGCACTTGATTATTAATCGTACTTACAAGGACTCCCAAATCGTTATATTCCTTAACTACATTTAAAGTTTCTTTATAAAACAATGGCGCCAAAAGAATTGCATCAGGAGAACTCTTTATGACTTCTTTATTAACACTTAAAAAAGAAGATTTACTTTCAGGATTGAAATAAAATATTTTTATTGAGACACTAAATGCTCTAAACTCCTTTATGGCTTGTTCTAATCCGCTAACACAAGGTTGCCAATACGGGTCAATACTAGGATCTGGAATTATTGCAACAATGCGATAAATTTTATTGTTCTTCAAATTTCTAGCGATAAGATTTGGCTCATAATCAATCTTATCCAATACCTCATTCACTTTATCTAAAGCTTTCTGAGAAACCTTTCCTCTGTTATGCAAAACCCTATCAACAGTACCTTTAGAAACTCCTGCAAGCTTAGCAATATCTTTAATTGTATATTTTTCAGTCATAACGACAAATGTATAAAAACTTTTATAATAGCAAATTTTGGTACTTTGACTTGATGCACAATGTTAATTATTCATCACACACCCTCTATTTAATACCGCTTTATTTTTCAAATATAACAATAAATTTATTATTTTATGTGCTCGAGCACATTTTTTTTAATTTTCCTTGTTTAATTAAAATTAAATATATAGTTTCGCAACCATAAAATCATTCTTTTTACAAAAAAACATTTACAAGTGATTGATTTTTAACATTTAGCAATCTACAAATAGATTGAACAGATTGACTCACAATAAAACAATAATTGTTTTTTTAATTAACGATTCCATCATACACAACAACCTAAATTAGGTGTTTTAAACAGGTCAAATACCTACAATAAATTTTAATTATGCACAACAATTTAATTATTTTAGCAGGAGGAGCTTCTTCCAGAATGAAGAAAGAAGTTTTAACAAATAATCTAACCAAAGAAGAAATTGCTCAAGCTAATGAAAGAAGTAAAGGATTAATTGGTGTTGGTCCAAACGGCAGACCTTTATTAGATTATCTTTTATTAAATGCTAAGAAAGCGGGTTATAAAAATATATATATCATTATTGGAGAACAAGGAGAATTATTCAAAGAGTTCTACGGCGATAAAAATTCCGACAATAACTTTCACGGCCTTACCATTTCTTTTGCTACTCAATATATTCCAGAAGGTAGAGTTAAGCCATTTGGAACTGCTGATGCATTATTTCAAGCTGTAGAGCAATATCCTGAACTTCAACACCAATTATATTCTGTTTGCAATAGCGACAATTTATATTCTGTTAGTGCGCTATCTGCTCTTAGAGAGACCAGTAGCCCAAATGCCTTTATAAGTTACAACAGGGATGCTATGGAATTTCCTGCAGAACGAATTTCTAGGTTCGCCATTGCTCGATTGGATACTAACAATCAATTACTTGATATTTTAGAGAAACCATCGGCTGATAGTATTGAAGATTATAAAGATGCTGAAGGAAAATTAAGAGTTAGTATGAATGCTTTCAAATTTGACGGAGCTTTATTGTACCCTTATTTAAAAAATTGCCCTGTTCATCCAGAAAGAGATGAAAAAGAATTACCTACTGTACTCTTAAATGCAATTCAAGAGAATCCAAATTGCACCATCGGAATTCCATTTTCTGAACATGTTCCAGATTTAACTGCAAAAGAAGATATCCTTGAAGTAAAAGCCTATCTAAAAAAACATTACCCAGTTTTAAATTGGGATGAAAACTAATTCCAAAAGTGACACTAAACTTAAGAAATGAAGCTATGAATAAATATGTGATTACTGGAGGAGCTGGTTTTATTGGAAGCCATATTGCAGAATACCTGTCTGGAGAAGGACATGAAGTAATTGTCTTAGATAGTCTAAGAACTGGATTTGAAAACAACCTTAAAGGATTGAATGTACAATTTGAGAAAGGTGATATTAGAGACAAGGACTTGGTTGAAAGCCTAGTAAAAAATGCAACTGCTGTTTTTAATTTAGCAGCATTAGTTAGCGTACCTGAATCTTTACTTCAAATACAAGAGTGTATCGAAATTAATAGTATTGGGACAATAAACATCTTGGAGGCCGCAAGAAAAAACAATGGTTGCAAAGTGGTGTTATCCTCTTCTGCAGCTAATTATGGTAACAATCCTATCTTGCCAAAGGTAGAGACTATGACTCCTGAACCAATGACTCCGTATGCAATTACTAAACTAGATGGCGAATTTTATTTAAAAATGTACCACGATCAGTGGAATATCCCCACTACTTCTTTACGCTATTTTAATGTTTTTGGACCGCGCCAAAACCCACAATCAGCTTATGCAGCTGCAGTACCTATATTTATTAATAAAGCACTTCAAAACGAACCCATAGTTATTTATGGAGATGGTTCTCAAACAAGAGATTTCATCTACGTTAAAGATGTAGTACAAGCAAATATTTTGGCTTCAAAAACAGGTAGTGAAGTATATAATGTGGCCTTGGGACATAGCACCTCTATTCTGGAATTAGCCACAAAGATTATAGACATAACCAACTCTAAATCTAAAATCCAATTTTTAGAAGAAAGACCTGGAGACATTAAACATTCAATTGCCAATCCTTCTAAATTTAACCAATTAGGATTTCAACCAAAATACACCATTGAAAAAGCTCTCGAAGAAACTATTAGTTTCTATGAAAATGAATTAGTAATGATAAAATAATTAAATTACCATAAAAAAAACGCTTACACTAAACCACAAACTACAACACAACTAAAAAATTATGAAAAAAATGAAAGGTTCCCTTAAAAATGAGCAAAGTAGCACTTTGATTCCAATGGCTATTCTGACCTGTATGTTTTTTATTTTTGGATTCGTAACTTGGTTAAACGGACCCCTAATTCCTTTTTTTAAATTAGCTTGTGAGCTTACTGAATCTCAAGCTTATTTTGTAACCTTTGCTTTTTATATTGCTTATTTTGTAATGGCAATTCCTTCTTCTTGGTTAATTGAAAAAGTAGGGTATAAAAATGGTTTATCACTAGGTCTAATCGTAATTTCATTAGGCGCATTTCTATTTTATCCTGCTGCGGGGACAAGAACTTTTGGTTTATTTTTAGGTGCCCTATTCATTATGGGAACAGGCTTAGCCATTTTACAAACTGCTGCTAACCCTTATGTAGTAGTGATTGGACCACGTGAAAGTGCAGCGGCACGCATCAGTATTTTAGGCTTAGCAAATAAGTTTGCTGGATTCATTGCGCCAATAGCATTAACCGCGTTGGTTCTGTCAAATATGGCTGACTATACTGCCGAAAAAATTGCAATTCTTGATAGTGCTGCTAAATCAGCTGCGTTGGATTCGTTAGCCTTACAATTGCAAACTCCCTATATTTATATGGGTTTAATCATACTTATTTTGGCGGTCTTGGTAAAATTTTCACCTCTTCCTGAAATTAATTTAGATGAAGACAATGATATATCACATTTAAGTATATTTCAACAAATTAAAAATGTAGCTCAACGTCCACAATTAGTTTTAGGTGTAATTACTTTGATGTTGTACATGGCCGCTGAAGTGATAGCTGGAGATTCTATCGGTAGTTTCGGAAAAAAACTAGGGGTTTATGGAGAAAATGGAGACTTCTATTTAAAACTGACCTCTTTTACCATGACTGCGATGGTAATTGGTTACATTCTTGGAATCACATTAATCCCTAAATATATCTCGCAAGTTTTAGCCTTAAAAATCTCTGGACTGCTAGGAATGATATTGATTCTGTTTATCGTGTTTATTTCTCCAAATATAATCGTATCTCTTCCTGGAATACCTCCCCTACCCGTTGTATTGCTTTTAGTAGCACTATTGGGTCTTGCAAATGCACTATGCTGGCCTGCCATTTGGCCAATGTCATTACAAGATTTAGGAGGTTATACCAAAATTGGTGGTGCAATGCTTATTATGGCAATTGTGGGAGGTGCGGTTTTTCCATTGATTTATGGCGCTTTGGCAGATGCTATTAATATGACTAGCCAAGCACATACTACTTTTGAAAAGACTAGAAGTGGAAATCAAATTGCTTATTTAGTGTTACTCCCTGCTTATTGTATGATTCTTTTTTATGCAATAAAGGGACATAAGTACAGAAGTTGGTCAAAAAATTAAAAATAAAACAAATAAAGTAATAAGATATGTTAAAGAGTACTATCGATAAATCGACAGGATTTGAAAAACGATTTGAAAATATTAATACTGTTGTCTTTGAAAATTCAACTTCGGCATCCATCGCTGTTGCAAAAGAAATAGCAGCGCTTATTAAACTAAAACAAGAAAAAAATGAGCCTTGCATTTTAGGTTTAGCTACTGGATCTTCTCCAAAAGGACTTTACAGCGAATTAGTTCGTATGCATAAAGAAGAAGGTTTAAGTTTTAAAAATGTAATTACATTTAACTTGGATGAATATTATCCAATGCAACCTGATTCTATAAATAGCTACGTGCGATTTATGAAAGAATTATTACTAGACCAAGTAGATATTTTACCTGAGAACTACCATATTCCTGACGGAACGTTGTCAAAAGAAGAAATAGCGGATTATTGTGCTAATTATGAAGCTAAAATTGAAGCTTTAGGAGGTATTGATTTACAAATTTTAGGAATTGGTGGGAATGGTCATATCGGATTCAATGAGTCGGGCTCTTTACAAAACTCTAAAACAAGATTAGTCGCTTTAGACCATATTACAAGAGTGGCTGCAAGTAGTGATTTTTCAGGATTGAGTAATACTCCTAGAACCGCAATTACTTTAGGAGTTAAAAAAATAATGGAAGCCAAACAAGTTATCTTAATGGCATGGGGTGAAAGCAAATCAAATATCATTAAAACTTCGGTTGAAGGACCTGTAACCAATTTAGTACCTGCTTCCTTTTTGCAAGAACACAATAACGCTGTTTTTGTTTTAGATAAAGAAGCTTCGTCTAAATTAACCCGTATTAATACTCCTTGGCTAGTTGAAAAAGTAGTTTGGACAGACCAACTGATACGAAAAGCGGTGTTAGGATTAGCCCTTCATCTCAAAAAACCGGTATTAATGCTTACAGATGCCGATTATATTGAGAATGGAATGAGTGATTTATTAGCCCATTCAGGACCTGCCTATGACATTAATATAAAAATATTCAATCAATTACAAAATACAATTACCGGATGGCCTGGAGGGAAACCGAATGCAGACGATTCTAAAAGACCTGAAAGAGCTGAACCTGCCAAAAAAAGAGTGCTTATTTTTAGTCCGCATCCTGATGATGATATTATCAGTATGGGAGGTACTTTTATGAGGTTACAAAACCAAGGGCATGAGGTACATGTAGCATATCAAACCTCTGGAAATATCGCGGTAGCTGATGACGAAGCATTGCGTTTTGCAAAATTTGTTTGTGACTACAATCAAAAATTTGGAATCAAAAATAATGAGGCCAATGAAATTTATGAAAAAACTGCAGCCTTTCTTAAAAACAAAAAAAATAGCGAAGTAGATATTCCTGAAGTTCGATACACAAAAGGACTAATTCGAAAAGGAGAAGCAAGAGCAACTAGTTATTTCGTTGGTTTGCCAGATGAGCAAATTCATTTTATGGAACTTCCTTTCTATGAAACAGGAACTATAGAGAAAAAACCTTTAGGAGAAGTAGATATTCAATTAACAATCGATCTTATTGAAAAAATAAAACCGCATCAAATATACGCCGCAGGTGATTTAGCTGACCCACACGGAACTCATAAAGTTTGTTTGGATGCTATTTTTGAAGCAGTTAAGAGATTGAAATCAAAAGATTTCATGAAAGATTGTTGGGTTTGGTTGTATAGAGGTGCTTGGCAAGAATGGGGAATTGATGAAATTGAAATGGCTGTCCCAATGAGCCCTGACCAAGTATTGGAAAAAAGACATGGGATTTTCAAACACCAATCTCAAAAAGATGGAGTAGTATTCCAAGGTTCGGATGCGCGTGAGTTTTGGCAAAGAGCAGAAGACAGAAACAAAGAAACAGCAATGCTTTACAAACAATTAGGGCTTTCTACTTATGCAGCAATGGAAGCTTTTGTAAGATGGAAATATTAATAATAAGTACATAGTTTTAAATATTTTAGTAGTTTTTTATTGAATTTGTACGTAAAAGAATGAGGGCTTAAAATCTCATTCTTTTTTTAGTTTGGTACTAATTTTAAATCAAAATTTCAATCCATAATTTATTAGCTGAAAATAAAAATCAAAAAAAAAAACATTTTCATGTCAAACAAATATTACTTAATAATCGTAATTCTATTTTTAGGTTTGCAATTCAATGCCTACTCACAAGATGAATCTTTTGAAGCTGCAGTTCCTACTTATTGGACAACAACTAATGGCACTTTAAGTACCTCAACAGATCATTACAAACACGGAAATCAATCTCTAAAATGGGAATGGAATAGTAATGCGGTAATCACTGTTGATCATCTTCAAAGTAATGGACTAACTCCTTCTCAAATTGTAAATAATGCCTATCATTTTTTCAGAATGTGGGTGTATAATGCTTCAAAAGTTCCTACTGGAGAATTACAAATTGAATTGTATGACAATACTGGTAAAAAACAGTATTACTACTCTTTTGGTTTAAACTTTACAGGTTGGAGAGCAGCAAGTGCAGACTATAAAAATGAAATGTCTGGAAATAAAACCTCCAAAAATATCACTAGCTTAAAAATAAAAGCGCCTGCTACTGGAAGTGGTACGTTATTTTTTGATTTTATCGATTTCACAGCAGAGCGAATGAATCGACGTGCTAAGGATTATCAATTGCCTTTTATTACAAATTCCGAGGACTCTCATTGGTTAGAAATGATGCATTATCAATCACTTCCTAAAACGGTTAAAGCGACTACTCCAACTGCTGCTGAATTAGCGGACTTAGCTGTAGTAAAACAAAAATATGACATTATGATTAAAGGGAATGTTCCCAATAAAAAAGATGTAAAAGAAGCGATTGCACAATACAATGCTGCAAAAATCACCTATACTAATCGTATTATAAAAGGAAAACCGCTGTTTGGTAAAGACAATCCTGCTACTGAAAATATTCAAGTTGTCGAAAATTACATTCTTACCTTTGCTCGTGATTATAAACACAACGCAACTGCAAGTAGTAAAGACTATTTTCTTAACTCCATTCGCTATTTGCTTGACCAAGGTTATGCAGACGGAAGCTTGGTAGAATCAGCACATCATATTGGATATACTTTTAGGAACGTTCCCTCTGCTATTCATTTAATGCAAGCTGAATTGATTACGGCTGGGCTATGGGATCAAGCTCAAAAAATGGTAGAATGGTATTGTGCTATAGATGGGATTTGGTCTCCAAACGCTTCAAATAGCAATATGGACGATGGAAATACTAGGGCTCTCCCTAGATTAGGAGCATGCCTATACAAAAATACAGCTGCTGAAAGAGTACAGTATTTAAAAGGCTTCAAACAATATATCGAGACCTTTTTTACCTTAAATTCAAAAGAGGAAGAAGGAATGAAAATTGATTTTACTGGTTTTCATCATAACACTTACTTTCCTGGTTATAGCTTTCCAGCTTATAGTAATTTGGCTCAAGCTGTTGAATACATTTCTGGAGGAACTTTCGCAATTACTACTAATGCCCGCACTATCTTAAAAAAAGCACTTTTACTAGCCCGAGTAATTACCGAAGGAGGAGCTATTCCTAATTCTCTTTCAGGCAGAAATCCTTATGTAAATCCGAAATTTGACTATGGATTAAAATATTTAGGACTTACAAATCCAATTGATTCAAGTGTATTAAAGGCATACAACTATAGTTTTTCAGGAGACAAGCAGACCTCTTCTTACGGAGATGAAACACCTCCAACAGGATTTTGGCAGGTTAACTTTGCTAATTTGGGAACTTACAGACAATCCAATTGGGTAGCTGACATTAAAGGATTCAACAAATACTTTTGGGGAACTGAAATTTACAAATCTGACAATAGGTATGGAAGATACCAAAGTTATGGAGCTATTGAAATTCTTTATCCAGGGGGACACGCTAATTCGCTACTGAATATAAATGGTTGGGATTGGAATAAAACACCTGGAGCAACAACCAAACATTTGTCCGATACTGATTTAGTGGCTACAAAAGACCGACAAGACGAGAAAACCGATTCCAATTTTGCGGCCAGTTTACGCTTTGGAACCAAAAAATCCTATTACATTGATTCAAAAATAGAAGGCAATTATGGTGTATTTGGAATGGATTTCACTCAAGCGAATTTATCCCCTACTCATGACACTAGTTTCAAATTCAAAAAATCCGTTTTTTGCTTTGACGGAAAAATCATTTGTTTAGGTAGTACCATCAATAGTGATAACGGATTGATTGCAACTAATTTGTTCCAAAATCAGCTAAACACTACTTCATCTACTATTACTATTGACGACACAGTTGTAGCTACTTTTCCTTATACGAATACCTTGAGTGCTACTGCTAATCATTGGATAATTGACGCTGCAGGTACCGGTTATTTTATTAAAAGTGGAAATTCAATACTAATTGACAGAAAAAGTCAAACTTCGCAAAATGAAAAAGGCAAAGGGACTAGTACCAACGGTAATTTTGCCTCTGCTTATATCAGTCATGGTACCGCTCCTATAAATGCGGGCTACGAATATGTAATCATCCCACAAACAACTACTGCTGACATGACTACTTTGAGTACCAATATGTCGAATGCATCGAACGCTTTCTATCAAGTCATCCAAAAAGATGCCACCGCACACATTGTAAAATACAACACGATGTACGGTTATTCGCTTTTCAGTGCTGGAGATTATGGAACTTCAACTGTTATTAAAAACAATAGTGCTCCTTGTTTAGTGATGACCAAACAAACTGGTGACAATTTAGACTTATCTTTTGTAAATCCAGATTTAAATTTTGCCGCTAATAATGGGGTTAGCCAAACTACTCCAATCCTATTAACGCTCAATGGAATATGGACTATTGCTTCTTTTAGTGGCGGTACAGCAACAGCAACAAATGCTAATGGAGTTACAACACTTACCATTGGAAGCAAAGACGGATTACCTGTAGATATACAATTAACGTCAGGTTACAGCAACCTACCAAAATCTAAATAAAAGTAAGATTTAAGCGTCTTACTTTATTTATTGAAAAAAAGAGAATAGGAATTAAACCTCATTCTCTTTTTTTGTTTACATAACACCTATTTCATTATTGAATATACAACGTATTAGCAAAATAGTTTTTTATAGCACAAAAATAACCTCTCAAAATTCTACAAAAAACAAAAAAATCCTACAAATAAATTACTATTTATAATTTTTTTTACAAAAAAGTGTGCACGAACACATTTTTTTTATATTTTCACAGCGTTAAATAAATGTGCTCGAGCACTTTTTGTCAATTTAACAGCGTTAAATAAGTATTCAACTTGTTTATACACGTTAATAACAATCAAAAAATAATCGCATTGAAAAATTATTTTGCATTTTTAATTGTACTACTAGGTGTACCTCTTACATCCTACTCACAAGATGAATCTTTTGAGACTACAGTTCCGTCCTACTGGTCAACAACTAATGGAACTTTGAGTACCTCAACTGATCACTATAAACATGGGAATCAATCGCTCAAATGGGATTGGTCTGCTAATGCCGTAATCACTATAAGTAATTTACAGAGTCACGGGTTGACTACTTCTGAAGTATTGGGATATTACTTCCACTTTTTTAGAATGTGGGTGTACAATAACGCAGCAATACCTGGAGGGCAATTACAAATTGAGTTTTATGACAATAGCAACAAACAATTTTATTATTCTTTCGGAGTAAATTATACGGGTTGGAGAGCTGCAACTGCTGACTATGATGCCGAAATGTCTACTACTAGTACCTCCCCATCAACGAATATTACCACTATAAAAATAAAAGCGCCAACAACAGGTAGTGGTACTTTCTTTTTTGATTTTATTGATTTTACCTTTGATCGTATTGAAGATCGCGCCAAGGATTATCAATTACCGTTTATTACTAATTCTACCGGGGATTTGCATTGGATGGAAATGATGAAGTACCAAGCCTTGCCCAAAACAATTGCAGCAACTACTCCAACCACGACTGAATTATCCGATTTGGCTGCTGTAAAATTACAATACGATACTATGATTAAAGGGAGTGCACCTAACGCTACTGCTTTAACCACAGCTACTAATCAATATACTACGGCAAACATTTCCTATACTAATGGAATTGTAAAAGGACAACCTTTGTTTGGCAAAGACAACCCTGATACCGAAAACTTACAAGTAGTGGAAAATTTTATACTTGTATTTGCTCGTGATTATAAATATACGTCAAGTGCAACTAGCAAAGATTATTTTCTGAACTCCGTTCGCTACTTATTGGACCAAGGCTATGCTGATGGAAGTTTAATGGAAACATTACACCACGTGGGTTATTCTTTCCGAAACATTCCCTACTCTATTCATTTAATGCAAGCCGAATTAACTGCCGCTGGATTATGGGATCAAGCCCAAAAAATGGTAGAATGGTATAGCGCTGTTGATGGGATTTGGTCACCAAATGCTTCCAACAGCAATATGGACGACGGAAATACAAGAACTGTCATTCGATTAGGTGCCTGTCTGTACAAAACTACAGATACTGAAAAAGTGCAATATTTAAAAGGCTTCAAACAATACATCGAAAATTTTTTGACGCTCTATTCTGAAGAAGGAGAAGGAATGAAAGTTGATTTTACTGGTTTCCATCACAACATTAATTATCCAGGGTATTCTTTTCCTTCTTTTAACAGCTTAGCACAAGCAATAGGCTACATAGCTCAAGGTCAAGGAACATTTGCTATCAATACAACTGCACGCACTATCTTAAAAAAATCGATTTTATTAGCTAGAGTAGTTTCTGAAGGAGGACATATTCCGAATTCATTATCAGGGCGAAATCCTTTTGTAAATCCTTCTTTTAAAAATGCTTTAACCAACTTGGGACTAACTAATCCCCCAGATGCTGATTTGTTAAAAGCAAGCAATTACGTGTACGGTACCAACTATTCTTATGGGACTGAAACACCACCAACAGGGTTTTGGCAAGTCAACTTTACCAATTTAGGCACTTACAGACAGTCGGACTGGGTAGCCGATATTAAGGGATTCAACAAATACTTTTACGGGACCGAAATTTATAGTTCTAATAACCGTTTTGGACGTTACCAAAGTTATGGAGCCGTAGAAATACTCTATCCCGGTGGTCATACCAATTCAGGGCTAGATATCGATGGTTGGGACTGGAACAAAACACCAGGTGCAACGACTAAACATTTATCAGATGCTAATTTAGAAGCTGCTGTTGCAAGACAAGACGAAACAACACTTTCCAATTTTGCAGCAAGCTTGCGCTTTGGAACAAAAGGAACGTACTATATTGACCAAAAAATAGAAGGAAATTACGGTGTGTTTGGGATGGATTTCACTCAAGCGGCTTTATCTTCTACCCACGACACTAGTTTCAAATTCAAAAAATCGGTGTTTTGTTTTGATGGAAAACTCATTTGTTTAGGAAGTAACATTAAGAGTGCCAACGGTTTGATTGCTACCAATTTGTTCCAAAATAGTTTGGCAAGCACTACCATTTCAATCAATGTGGACAATGCAGCCGTAACGACATTTCCTTACAGCAATACCTCTTTAAGCAACGCTTCTAACCATTGGATGATTGATGCGGTAGGTACGGGTTATTTTATTAAAAGTGGCAATTCAATCGTAATTGACCGAAAATCTCAGACTTCAGCAAACCAAAACGGTGGTGTAACTACTACCACTGGAAACTTTGCTTCGGCTTACATCAGTCATGGTACTGCCCCTACAAGTGGTAATTATGAATACGTAATTATTCCAAAAACTACTCCCACAAATATGGTCACTTTTAGCAATACTATGGCCAATAGTGGAACCGCATTTTATCAAGTAATTCAAAAAGATGCTACCGCACATATTGTAAAATACAATACCATGTATGGCTATTCTCTTTTTGTTGCTGGAACTTATGGAACCACTACTCCTATCCAAAGTAACAATGTTCCTTGCTTAATCATGACTAATCAAACAGGAAATCTTTTAGCACTATCTGTTGTCAATCCTGATTTGAATTTTGCAGCCAATTATGGCCCTAGCCAGGCCACCTCAATTATTCTAACAGTTAATGGAAAATGGAATGTGAATACTTCTAGCGGAGGCTCAGTAAGTGCAACTGTGGGTACCTCAACAACCACTTTAACAATTGCAGCTAAAGACGGATTGCCTGTTGACATTGTTCTTACCCCTACCACCACCACTTGGAACGGTAGCGCTTGGTCTAATGGAATTCCTTACACTACTACAGATGCTATTATTGCTGGAAATTACAGTGAAAACACTGCTATTGCCGCCAATAATTTGACTGTAAACAGCAATGCCATTGTTAGTATTCCCTCAGGGAATAATGTAACCTTAGCAGGTGCTCTAACGGTGAGTTCAGGAAGCTTCACCTTGGAAAATAATGCCAAATTAATTCAAACTTCTGATGTTGCTAACACCGGAGCAATCACTGTAAAACGAAATTCGGCTCCAATGGTACGTTTAGACTATACTTTATGGTCTTCGCCCGTAGCAGCACAAAATTTGTTTAGCTTTTCTCCTACTACGGTAACCACTCGATTCTATAATTACGTAACATCAAGTAATAATTATTCCAATACTGGCTTTACAAGCGCTTCTACTTTCACTAACGGAAAAGGCTATGCCGTGCGTGCTCCTAATAACTACACTTCAACTCCAACTATTTATACTGGACAATTTACGGGAGTGCCTAACAATGGGCCTATTAGTATTCCTTTAGTAGCTACTAGTCCTGGGTTCAATTTAGTAGGAAATCCGTATCCTTCTCCAATAGATGCAACTGCTTTTGTAACAGCCAATACATCACTTATTGATGGTACTTTATATTTATTTAGCCACAATGCTAAAAGCAATGGAACTACATATGAAACTAGCTCTGGAGGTAGTGGTATACAATATGCTACTTGGAATAGTACAGGTGCTACTGCTGCTGCTTTGGGTGTATCAGGAATTGGCCAAAATACAAATACTCCAAACGGAACCATTCAAGTAGGGCAAGGGTTTATTGTAAAAGCAACAACTGCGGGAAATTTATCTTTTACTAATAGTATGCGAACTGTTACTGGAACAGCTGCCAATGCTGACCAATTCTTTAAAGTAGTTAATACTAAAAGTGCTACTACTCTTGAAAAACATAGACTTTGGTTGGATTTAACCAATGCAAATGGAGAGGGTCTAAGTCAATTGTTAGTAGGGTATGTAGATGGTGCTACTAATGAAGTCGACAATTTGTATGATGGAGAAGAATTTGGTACTCCTTCAACCAGTTTAACCTCTTTATTGAACGATAAAAATTACACTATTCAAGGGCGTGCTTTGCCTTTTACGGATGCAGACACTGTTCCATTAGCTTTCAAAGCCGCAACTGACGGAACGTACACTATTGCCCTTGCCAAAACTGACGGAATATTTGCTACTGATCAAGAGGTATTGTTAAAAGACAATGCAACAGGTACCCTTACCAATTTAAAAACAGGAGGCTATACTTTTACGGCTACTGCTGGAACAGCAAACTCTCGTTTTGAGTTGGCTTATGCTACATCAGCTAGTAATACCATTGGATTAGAAGCAGCAATAACCGCAGTAAAAAAACAAGGAGTGTTTCAAGTAAGCACTAATGGCGCTATTCTAAAAGATATAGCGGTATATGATCTGCAAGGACGCTTACTAATGAAACAACAAAACATCAACAGCACAACCAGTTCCTTAACAGGATTGCCTCCAACAAGAGGAGTATTGATCCTTAAAGTAACTACAGATGCCAATCAAACACAAACCATTAAAATTATTAACTAAACCTTAAATACTATAATTATGACTAAATTTTATCTGTATTTTATCTTCAACTTCGTCTGTTTTTGTGTCTCGGCACAAACCACATTCTTTTATGAAGATTTCAGGTACAACGGCGGTAAACGAGGTTTTACCGGACAGGTGGTACAACAAGGAGGACAAGTCCTGACGGAACTCAACAAAATAGTTTCGGATATTCCTGATGCCTCAGACAGTAGCTTTGGAGAAGCCGATAGCAGACCGGCTAACCGAATTCCTCAAAACGAAGGGCGTGATCAAAGGGCTATTATTACTTCGGGAACCAATGCCATTACGAGTACTAATTTTCCCATTGATGTCTATACTGTTTTTACAACGGTAGATTTGACTGAGTCTAACCCTTTAATTCCTGCGGGAGATGCCTATAGGTATGCTTCTTTTTGGACACAACGCAAATACGGCGAAGGCGATTTGGCCACCATTACTATACTAGTTTCAACCGATTACAAAGGAGATGCAAGCACAGCTAAATGGACAGTGATCCCATTACTTTCTGGAAAATTAGCCACTACTGCTGATAAAGCCAAGTTTGTAAAAGCTATTGTGGACCTCAGCAGCTATGCCAAAAGCCCTAACGGAAAAACCGTAACCTTAGCCTTGCATTACCAAGGGAGCGATGCTCCTTACAGTGGATCCAAACGCAATGGTACTTTTAGTATCTCTGATGTGCAATTTATTTCGCAACCCAAAAAAATGAAACCATAAAAAACAATTACCTAACTAAACTGAATAACAATGAAAAAAATTACTTTATTAATTATCTCATTCTTAAGTTTGACCATAGCGACTCAGGCTCAAACTAATAACTATCTTAACATTTCTACAACTGGATCTCGTCTTAAAATCACAAATAGTTCAGCAATTAATGTTACAGCATCTCAATCTAAAACTATTACATTTAGGATTAAAATTCCTTCAGGAAATAACACTAATTTTAGTAAAATTATGCTAAAAAACGACTCTAGTTCTGCTGGAAATGGACAATATGGAATTACTTTTGGAAGCAGCACTACATTACCTCATACGGATATAAGACTATTATCATCTAGCACCACACCAGCTGCATATGGTAATTCAAATAACAATTCTCTTGCTTCCACTATAAATGATGGTAATTGGCATCATTTTGCTTTAGTATTAAACGATATTGATGGAAAAACCAGATTATATTATGATGGTTTTGTATTAATTTCCTCAACAGCACCAGGAGCTATCGATATGACTAATACCTCTGATCTTTATTTTGGAGCTTCAAGTACAGGAGGAACACCAGTTTTAATGTCTATTGATGATATTCACATTTGGGATACTGCTTTAACGCCGTACCAAATAATAAACGATATTAATACAAGTATTAATGCAACAACAGCACCAACTACAACTGGTTTATTAGCGGCTTATGATTTTGAATCTGCAACTTTATCTGCCATTCCAGATATTACAGCAAAAACAACTTCAGCTACTGTGATGCAAGCAGCTTCATCTACAGATGCAATTTTGACGAATCCATCGAATATAAATTTTACTACTTCAACATTCTGGAACGGAAGTTCTTGGTCTAATGGAGCACCAACTAGCTCCTTAGACGCATTTATTTCAGGTAATTACAACGAAGCTACAAATATTACTGCTAAATCCTTAACAGTAGATAACAATGCAATAGTAACTATTCCGTCTAATACCAAGATATCATTAACTGGAATATTGTATGTAGGAAATGGAAGTAATTTTACACTAGAAAATAATGCTAATTTAATACAAACCACAACTAGTTATAATGTTGGTAATATTACTGTTAAAAGAAACTCAGCTCCGATGGTACTGTACGACTATACCTTATGGTCATCCCCTGTGACATCTCAAAAATTATATACTTTTTCTCCATTGACGGCCACAACTCCAACAATTAGATTCTATAGTTACAATACTGGCACTGATAGCTACGATAATACAGGGTTATCAAGCTCTTCTAATTTCGCAAGATGCAAAGGGTATGCTATTCGTGCTCCCTATAATTACACATCTAGTCCCCAGACTTTTAATGGGCAATTTACAGGGGTTCCAAATAATGGTACTTTTACAATTGCGTCTGACTTTAGTGGTTCTGGATACAATTTAATTGGAAATCCCTATCCTTCTCCTATCGATGCAACTACTTTTGTAACAACTAACACTGCTGTGATTGAAGGTACACTCTATTTTTTAAGCCACAATATTAAAAGCGATGGTACAAGTTATGAAAGTACAAGTATGCAATATGCTACTTGGAACTCAACAGGCAGTGTTGGTGCTCCTGCTGCTTTGGGTAGTTCAACAATAACTGGAATGAATAATACAAGTACTCCAAATGGAATTATTCAAGTAGGTCAAGGATTTATTGTTAAAGCTAAGAATACTGCTGCTGCCAACATCACCTTTAACAATGGGATGCGAACTGTTACTGGAACAGCTGCCAATGCAGACCAATTCTTTAAAATGGCTACTACCAAAAGTGCTAATTCTACTATTGCAACTGAAAAACATAGACTTTGGTTGGATTTAACTAATGCAAATGGAGAGGGTCTAAGCCAATTATTAGTAGGATATGTAGATGGTGCTACTAATGAGGCAGACAATTTATATGACGGAGAAGAATTTGGGAATCCAAAAACTAGTTTAACGTCTTTATTAAATGGTAAAAACTATACTATTCAAGGTCGTGCCTTACCTTTTGCTGATACTGATACTGTTCCTCTAGCTTTCAAAGCGGCAACTAAAGGGACCTACACTATTGCTCTTAACAAAACGGATGGAGTATTTGCTACTGATCAAGAAGTATTGTTAAAAGACAATGCTACGGGTACCCTTACCAATTTAAAAACAGGGGGCTATACTTTTACGGCTACTGCTGGAACGACTAATTCACGTTTTGAGTTGGCGTATGCTAAATCAGCTATTAATACCATGGGATTAGAGGCTCCTATAACTGCAGTAAAAAAACAAGGAGTATTTCACATTAATACTAATGGCGCTATCTTGAAAGATGTAGCGGTATATGATCTGCAAGGACATGAAATATTGAAACAACAAAATATCAATAGTACTACTAGTTCATTAACAGGATTACCATCTACTAGAGGGGTACTGATTATTAAAGTAACTACCGATACTAACCAAACACAAACTATAAAAATTATTAACTAATTAAGTCTAAAATCATGAATAAATACAACTTGTTTTTCGCCACACTATTATTTGTATTAGTAAGTACTACCACCTATGCACAAGCTAATCCACCCGCAGATGGAACTGGAGATGGTGTTCCTGTAGATGGTGGGTTAACTGCTCTTTTAGTGGGAGGCGCTATCTATGGTGCCAAAAAATTAAAAGAAAGAAAAAAATAAAAGGAAGTACCGAGATACGATAGACGATATACGATTTGTGATTTGCGATATACGATATACGATATACGAAGTATGAAGTTGGAAAACAACTCGTCTGTCATGCTGAACTTGATTGCTTCGCCTGTTCGCTATCGCTCGAGTCAGCATCTATTGAATAACGAATGTTGAACAAAGAATGTTGATAAAAAATTTTAAAAATGAAAAATAGTATTGTACACTATTACCATTCTTTTATACATGAAACCCCTGCAACAATCAGAGCATTTCTTAGAAATGCTTTGGTTGTTTTTGCAGTGTGGAAAGTGGTGTATTTAGTATTCTTATTGGATGCTAGAATCCTGGATAAACCTCTTACCGATCATGTTGGGGAAGGCACTGCTTGGGCATTAAACCTATTCACTACTGAAAAAGGGTTTAGCTCAAAAGCAGAAATAAGAGAATCCCTATTTGAAGGACAAATACAAATTAGGGAAGTGGCACAGGTAAGACAACACGGAAAGCCTATTATTCTAATTGCAGATCCTTGTAATGGACTCGAATTAATCGTATTGTATATAGGATTTATAGTGTGTTTTCCTGCTTCTTATTTAAAAAAAGGAATCTACATTGTCTTAGGCACTTTGATTATTTATTGGGCAAACATAATTCGCTGTAGTGGTTTAGTCTATATAAAATTGCATTATCATTACAACCTATTTCAATTTGCACATCATTATGGTTTTAAAATAACACTGTACGGAATCATTTTTATGATTTGGGTGCTATTTACTAAAAATATAAAATTGAAGAATGTCGTTATATAAAACAGAGCGCCGCCGTTTTGTAATGGGGTTCGTTCTCATTGTGTTGATTTACTCCGCCTATTACATCTATTTTGCCGATACTCCTGATGCTATTCTTATTCCAAGAAAAATACGGCATTTGATAAAATTTGGCACCACAATTCTTGTTTATGTTGTAGGCTCTTTTCATCTGGGTACACTTCAACAAAAATGGATGGGAATGTTGTGGCATTGCATTCATATTTCGCTCTTAGTTACCATTACCTCTATCGGCTTGTACGATTGGACTTTTGGAATGGTATCACAACCCACTAAAGATCTTGCTCAGTCCATGCAAGAGTTTTTAATCTCTCCTGTTTTGTATGTAGGAATGGGGATTTTGAATAGACAATTCAAAAAACAATAGACAAAAAAACCAACACAAAATTACTTCTGTATTGGTTTTAACAAAACTAAAAACTACTAATTTACACAGTACTTCTCGGTTATTTCACAATTTCTGCAAAAATACGATTAGCCTCTGTTGTACTTATTGTTTCGATAGTACACTCGTCATCTTCATCCGTTTTGGACATCAATAGCAGTACTCCAAAAGAATCTGAAATATGAAAATTTGGTGAATTTGTATTTGGATTTATCCAAGTAATCCAAGTAGGTTCATACCCATTCTTTCCTTCTTTTTTACTATATTTTGCTCTAAAAATACCCGTTTCAATTCTTCCATTTTGTACCAAATCTAACTCTTTTAAAGAGTCAATACTAATAGCTCCTTCTACCGTGAAATAATCATCACTAATAAACGATTGTACTTCCAAACCATTTTCTGGCCAATTCCAATTAAAATCAAATTCTTTATTCGGATGTGCCTTAAAATCCATAATCCTAGCAGACGCATCGATTTCTAAACAATAATAAGGGTTTAAATTTTCATTCTTTCTAAAAAAAAGTTCTACCCTATCTGATTCATTGATACTATATACCGTATCGTCTTTTTTATTAATATGCACTAACGAATCAAAGACTGTAAAGCAGAAAAAAAGTGTAGTGCCATCCCATAACGATCTGAATTTAATTTCTGGTATAGTTTCGCTATTCCATGGAGAAACAAATTGATCTAATATTTCGGCATTATCCCAAAGAGGAGAATCTCCCTTCCCTGATATAACTAATGTTTTGTTCTTTATAAACTTAACTTTATATTTATTCGATATTGATTGCATTTCTACTAATTATTTTTCAGCAGTAATTTTTGTATCAAAACTACTAGCACTTAATTCTATTATTTTACATCCGCTACACACCTAAAACCTGTGTGTTCTAAACCTGTATCTGGTGATGATTTCATCCTTGCGGTTACTCTATATCCTTTACAATAAGAAGCATTACAAAGGAAAGAGCCTCCTCTTACTACTCTTTTAGGAACAGTTGGTTCCATAGGGTCATAGCTTGTATTGGGTCCTTTAGGAGCAACTGCAACGCTATTTTTTACATTGGAGTAATAGTTTGGATCGTACCAATCGCTACACCATTCCCAAACGTTTCCAGCCATATCGTATAATTTATACCCATTTGGCACAAACGATTTTACAGGCGCTAGTCCCTTAAATTTATCCGATGAAATATTTAAATAAGGAAACTTTCCTTGCCAAATATTGGCTTTTGGTTTTCCTTGCTCAGGGGCTTCATTCCCCCAAAAATATTTTTTATTCACTAAACCGCCTCGGGCAGCAAATTCCCATTCAGCTTCTGTTGGCAATCTTTTTCCAGACCATTTTGCATACGCATTGGCATCATCCCAAGAGACATGTACCACTGGAAAATTATCTTTTCCTTCTATAGTACTATTGGGTCCTTGTGGATGTCTCCAGTTAGCTCCTTTTGTCCAACTCCACCATTGTGAAGCATCATTCAAGTCAACCTCCGTTGTTGTTGGCTTAAAAACCAATGAAGCCGCCACTAAAACACTCTCGTCTGGTTTTGGTGTATTGGGAGGCAGTTGTTTCTTGATTTCTTCCCAATCGGGTTTTATTTCGGCAGTAGTGACATACCCTGTTGCTGCTACAAATTTTTTAAATTGAGCATTCGTAACTTCCGTTTCATCCATCCAAAATGGACTCACTTTAACTTTATGTTGAGGGTATTCATCAGGTCTTCCCTCATTATCAGCGGCACCCATACTAAATTCTCCTTCAGGTATTTGCACCATCCCGTCATAGGAAAGTGCTATAGATGTAGCTACAGTACCTTCTTTTGTCCCCATCGAATAACGAGAGGGCAATGACGATTCGCAACTTTTAGCATTTTCGTTTACTTTAGATTGTACCTCTTCCGTTTTTTTATTACAGGCCAAAATTACCAATGCTAAAAAACTCGTGATTACTTGCTTATACCTCATTTTATCTTTTTATACAATTAAATCCTCTTAAAAACCACAACCCATTTGATTAGTTTTTAGCTTTTATCTTTTGCAAGATATCCGCTAATCTTTTTAATTCTTTGGGATGAGTTTTAGCAAGATTTACTTTCTCTGAAATGTCTGTACTTAAATTATACAATTGTGGCTGTTGATTGTTACCTAATTCGGTATTAGTCAAAACATCCATTGTAGGTGCATTGTTAGGTTCTATGTATTTCCAATTGTCTTGAATAATTGCAATTGAGTTGATCCCTTGCTCTACCAAAGTGGTTCTCCCTTTGGTTGATTTTCCAAGCATAACATCCCACATATCTTGTCCATCTAAAATTTCATTCTCTTGTAACTTTATATTTACCATTTTAGAAAATGAATGAATCAAATCAACCTGACAAACTAAAGCATCTGAAACCATTGACTTAGTTTTTCCTGGCCAACTCACAATAAAAGGCACTCGAGTACCTGCTTCAAAGGCGCTATATTTACCTCCTCGCAATACTCCAGAAGGTGTGTGTCCATTTAATTTTGTCACCGCTTCATCCTGATAACCATCGTCAAGTACAGGGCCGTTATCACTACTAAATACTATAATTGTGTTTTCGGCAATATTCAGATAATTCAATTGTTTCATAATTTCGCCCACTGTCCAATCTAATTGCAAGATGGCATCACCTCGATACCCCAATTCACTTTTGCCTTTAAACATAGTAGAAGGCATTCTTGGAACATGGGGCTCTGTCAATGCATAGTATAAAAAGAATGGATTGCTCTTATTGGTCTCTATGTACTCTTTTGCTTTTGACAAAAAAGTGAGAGGCATTTCTTCATCAGTCCATCTCGCTTTATTACCTCCACTCATATAACCAATTCTTCCAATACCGTTTACAATGGTATTGTTATGTCCTTGACCAGGAGAAGACTGCATTTTTAATAATTCAGGATGGTCTTTACCAGTTGGATCCGTTCCAACATTTTGTTTATAATCTACCTTGATTGGGTCGGTAGCATCTAAAGCAACTACTCTATGATTTTCAACGAATACTGAAGGTACACGATCTGCAGTTGCTGGAAAAATAAAGGAATAATCAAACCCTACTTCATTAGGACCTGGTTTTAGTTCTCCATTCCATTCCTTTTCTAGACTATCTCCCAATCCTAAATGCCATTTGCCTACTATTCCTGTTTTGTAGCCCGCTTTTTTAAACAAAGAGGGTAAGGTAAGTTGGTCTGTTGGAACTATCAGTGCAGCATCTCCAGGTAAAATACCTGTCCCTTTTTTGCGCCAAGGATATTGTCCAGTCATTATTGCGTAACGAGAAGGAGTACATGTAGCAGAAGTGGCATGTGCATTCGAGAATTGAACCCCTTGTTTTGCTAATTTATCTAAATTAGGAGTATGTATTTTTGTAGCTCCGTAACAACTTAAATCTCCATAACCTAAATCATCTACCAAGATAAAAATTACATTAGGATTCTGCTGCGAAAATATTTTTCCAGCAAGTAAGCACATCAATAGTACAAGTTTTATTTTACTCATATCTTAATCTCAATTTATTGGTAATACTATGATTTAGTTGTTACGGCAGTGTTTTTTATACGTTAAAGAATTAATCTTCGTTTGAAGGTTTACCTATTGTTGCTAAGATTCCTCCATCAACATATAGTATATGGCCATTTACAAAATCACTAGCTTTAGAACTCAAAAATATAGCAGCTCCTTGTAAATCCTCTGGGTCTCCCCAACGAGCAGCTGGTGTTCTACTGATTATAAATTCATTAAATGGGTGTCCATCAACTCTAATCGGAGCTGTTTGACTTGTTGCAAAATATCCCGGTCCGATTCCGTTTGTTTGGATGTTGAACTTAGCCCATTCTGTAGCCATGTTTTTAGTCAACATTTTCAAACCTCCTTTAGCAGCAGCATAAGCACTTACAGAATCTCTTCCTAGTTCGCTCATCATGGAACAAATATTGATAATCTTTCCTCCACCTCGTTGAATCATTCCTTTTACTACTGTTTTTGATACAATGAAAGGACTAATTAAATCCACCGTGATTACTGCAGTAAAATCTTCTACTTCCATTTCAATAATTGGAGTTCTTTTAATAATTCCTGCATTATTGATTAAAATATCGATAGGTCCAACTTCTGATTCAATTTGTTTTACACTAGCAATTACAGATTTCTCATCGGTAACGTTAAACACATATCCATAAGCCTCAATTCCAACAGATTTATATTCTGCAATCGCCTTATCTAATGCTTCTTGTGAAAGATCGTTAACAACAATTTTTGCCCCTGCATGACCTAATCCTTTAGCCATTGCCATTCCTAGACCATGTACACCTCCTGTTATAAGTGCTGTTTTTCCCGTTAAATCAAAAAGGTTTATTGACATAATTTTCTTTTTTAAATAGTTATTATTTATCTTGATTTATTTCACATTTACAATTAATGGTGCTTTTAATTCATTGAAGAAAACATCTAAATAATTAAACCATGCCTTAGCATTAGTTATATCTCCTTCTTTGTCCCAAGCACCTCCAGTATAATAAACAACTGGTTCATTATTTTTCACAAAAGTCTTTGCTAATAATTGAGTCGTATCTACCCACATAGTGTTTACAGGAGTTAATAAAATAGACCCCACGGCAGTTGTACCATCAACCCCGTGTGTAGGCTCCCAATATCCTAGTATTCCTTGTTGTTCATTCAAAGAAATTATCCCTGTTTCAGGTCTTTTAATAATTCCTACAACAACAGGTAGAGGTTGACCTCCTTCATACGAATAGACATTTTCTATGCGATTCAAACGAGACCCTGCATCTAATGAGATTGTTTTTGTCGCTTTCACTTTTATACCTCCTGCATTCCAAGTATCATAACTCAACTTGAATGAAGTACGTAACGGACCATTATCTAACACTTTCCATTGATAATAATTTCCTGAATAACGAATAGTATCCTTGACAAATGGTGCCATATTGCCTGCGCCTAACGAATGACCAACATGGTAGTAGTCCATTCCGTTACCGTGATCAACATGATAATCTCCTAATTTATATCGTTCGTTGACAATCATCTTTTTAGTTCTTTTAACCCAAATGTCAATCCCATACGCATCTTCTTTTGTGTTTTCAATAGCTTTACCGTAGGTACGAAAAGCGATGTGGTCATTTTCCCAAGCAAAATCATCTTTTCGTTCCGGTACAAAACGAGCATAGGTTTTGGTTTCAAAAATTTCAGGCTTTCCTTTTTGTATCGAAAGTGAAAGTGTCGATGTCGCATTTACATCAACTTGAACTAACAGATTTTGTATTTTTTTAAGCCCCTGATGTTCTAACTGAAAAGGAAGTTGCTTTTTTGTTTTTGGATTAATTACAATAAAATTGGTTGTATCTATTTGTGGGTATTTCGATAAAATAGTTCCCCATTTAATAGACACAACAGCTTCTTTTCTAGTAAGAGCCGAGTTATTTTGAATGGTAATGGTTGCTATATTTTGAGCCCAAAAAAAGGTTGGAAAAATAAAAGCGAAACACAATAAAAATTTAAATGATTTCATACCGTTTTATTTTAAATCTGTAATTGCACAATGATCCATATCGCCATAGTCTAAATTTTCTCCTGCCATTCCCCAAATAAAGGTATAGTTTGAAGTCCCTGATCCAGAATGAATCGACCAATTTGGCGATATTACAGCCTGCTCATTTTGCATCCAAATATGCCTTGTTTCTTGTGGTTGTCCCATAAAATGGCAAACACTTTGATTTTCTGGAATTCCAAAATAGAAATAGGCTTCCATACGTCTGTCATGAGTATGCGCTGGCATTGTATTCCACACACTACCTGTCTTTAATTCGGTCATTCCCATTTGAACTTGACAAGTAGACACTACGCTATTAACAATCAGCTTATTTATTGTACGATGATTCGCTGTTTCTAAAGAACCTAACTCTACTATTTCGGCTTCTGCTTTAGTTATCTTTTTTGACGGATAAGTTTGATGAGCTGGAGCGGAATTGATATAAAATTTAGCCGGATTATTGCTATCCACCGATTCAAAAACAACATCTTTAGTTCCTCTTCCAATATAAAGAGCTTCTTTAAAATCAATTTCAAATCGGACTCCATCAGCAAGAACAATCCCTTTTCCACCAATATTAATTATACCTATTTCTCTTCTTTCTAAGAAATACTGTGCTTTTAAATCACTGGGATTCGTTAATTCTATTTTTTTTGTTACGGGCATTACCCCACCAATAATAAATCTATCATAATGCGATAAGGTAAGTCTAATCTCATCCGAACCGAAAATGGTTTCAATTAAAAAATTATCACGCAATTCTTGAGTATTCATTTGTTGCGCTTCTCTCGGACTTACTGCAAAACGAGCTTCCAAATAGTGGGACATAATTGTTATTTTATTTTTAAATTAGTTAATTTCTTTAAACCGATTTGTTTTCAAAATGACCGAAAACATTCCGAAAATCATTTGTAATGTTTTGTATCAGAATTAATCAAATTCTATTTTATAGACATAAATTGGCAATCCCGTTTTGGTTATAGGCATTTCTATATTTAAACCACTTCCAGAATTTGTCCATTTTACTTCTTTATTGTTGCCTAATACCGTTATTTTTTTTACTTTATAATCTGTTGTGATAGATCGAACTGTAAATTTGTTTTCTTTAATACTTCTGGCAAAAACATATACAATATTGTTTTTAGCTGTGAATCGAATATCAGGTTTAATCTCTTTTGGTGTACCATCATAAACTAAATCATGGAACACTTCTTTCTTTTCTTCTTTCGAAAGTTCTTCAAAATTTTCACCATACACTTTCCATGGACGAGTCCCATAAACAGCTTCTTTATTACTGCCCAACCAATCGTGAAAATCCGAAAATATCGGTTCTGTTTGTTCGGGGAAAACACCTTTACCTGTTGGTCCAACGTTAAGTAACATATTACCTCCTTTACTCACAATATCTACAAAATTTCGAATGATCATTTCAGAACTTTTGTATGTTGTATCAAATTGATTGTATCCCCAGTTTTTGCCCATAGTTAAACAAGCTTCCCAAGGATTTTTATTAATAGTCTCCATTAAAGTTTGCTCAATAATGTCATAATCTCCCAGCTTATTACCAATACGACTATTTATCAAACAATTAGGCTGAATACTATTGATTAACAATTTAATTCCTTGGCTTTGTTCTTTGGTAACAAGTTCGGGAGTATCAAACCATATCATACCAATTTCACCATAATTAGTAAGTAATTCTTTAAGTTGTGGCTTCACTTTTCGCTCGATATAAGCCGATAAGTTTTTTGCATCTTCATTAGGATAATCCCATGTATTACTTCTTCCTGCTTTTGTTGGCCAATTAGTAGGAACATCCGGGTCTTCCCAGTCTCTTCCTAACGAATAATAAAGCCCTAGTTTTAAGCCTTCTTTTTTACAAGCAACAGCTAATTCCTTAATTGGGTCACGACCAAATTTTGTTTTCTTAACAATATTATAATCACTTATTTTTGAATCATACATCGCAAACCCATCATGATGTTTGGCTGTAATAACGATGTATTTCATACCAGCATCTTTGGCAATTTTTACCCATTTATTAGCATCAAATCCTGTAGGATTAAAATCATTACCTATTAACTCGTACTGTTTAATAGGAATGCGTTCATATAACATGAAGTGTTCTCCTCCTTTTGATTTTTTTCCTTGCCACATCCCTGCAGTTTGTGAATAAAGCCCCCAATGCAGAAACATCCCTATTTTTGCATCGGAAAACCATTCTAACTCAATTTTTTTATCCTGTGCATACAGAAAACTAATTGAATATAGAAATAGGAAAGCGATTATGATATTATTTTTTTTCATATAGTATCGATTAAATTTTTTTTTTTAATCTTCTTCTATTGTAAATCCATCATTGGTTTTTTGAAGCCAATGCTTTAAAACAGGTTTTAATTTCTTAACAATTGTATTGTTTGGATTATAAATATTTTTCATCTCAAAAGGATCTGCATTCAAATCGTATAATTCAAAAGCACCTTTGTTTTTCTTTTTGACATACGCAAACTTGTAATCTTTGGTACGAACACCCCTAAATCCAGTATTAATCTTAGCATTGTTACTTATAATCGCTCCCAAAATAAATTGTTCTGAAGGTGTATTCCCTTTTCCATTTAAGAAATATTGAGCATAACTTGTGCCGTCTAAATCTTTTGGAATAGCATTTTTAAGCCCCATCAAGTCTAAAATTGTTGGGTAAACATCTGGAATACTTCCCAAAAACTGATTGTCTTTTCGAGCCATGATATGCCCTTTCCAATAAACGATAAATGGAATTCTTAACGATTCTTCAAAAATATTATTCTTAGACACCTCATCGTGTTTCCCTAAACAGTTGCCATGATCAGCCATTATAATTACAATCGTATTATCATCTAATTTTTGATCTTTCAATCCTTGAATAATTCGACCTATTTGTTCATCAACTCCAGTAATATTAGCATAATAATAACGAATATCTTTTCTATACTGATCGCCATTCTCTGTTCCTACTGGTGGAATATTAGCATCCTTAACTAAAGAGCTTAAGGGTACATCTTTATAAATATTATAATAATTTTCAGGAACGGTTTCATATTGTGAATGAGGCGGATTCATGGAAACTACTAATGAAAAAGGCGCATCAGATTTACGCAATTTTCCTCCTTCATTTTTCATGTATTCTATCGCCTTATCAGCTTCGTGTATAGGTCCCCACTGATTTACATAATGAAAATTATCACGAGTAGCATTGGTATCCCAATACATCGGTTTATTATGCACATCATAAGTTCCATAACCGTACCAATAGTCAAAACCATGTCGTCTATCAGGAGCTGTCCATTCATTCCAAGCTACTTTTCCAATATTGTTAGATGTAGGAATATAAGGCTCATAAGGTGAATCCAAATGCCATTTTCCGATATATCCATTGGAATATCCATTGGATTTTAAAACATCCGACCAACAAACAGCCTCTTTTTGTAATTCAATTCCAAATGGTGCTGACGAAGAATTGACATTGCTGTACACACGATTTTTAATTGGAAATTGTCCTGTCATCAACATCGCTCTGGCAGGTGAACAAACGGGATAGTTACTCACCATTTGTTGTAATACTAAACTTTCTTTAGCAAATTTATCAAGATAAGGTGTCTTAACTGGTTCTTTTCCTTCAAATCCAAGAGCTTGACCTCTCCATTGATCAGCAAGAATAATTAACAAATTCGGTTTGGTATTACTCTTAGTACTATTTTGGGCAGTACCAACTAAGCCAATCAATAGTATTGGAAAAACCAAAAAAATTCTTTTAACTCTATTTATTGTTAGACTACTTTTCATCATTTATTCCTTTTTAAGAATACTCAACCATTCTGGTGTTTTTTTCAATCTTAATTCTAATTGTGCTTCATAAAGAGAGGCTGGGACTACTTCCTTGTCTAACGATTCTGAATAAGAAAGTTGATTTAAGTTAAATGTAGTACCTGAACTTTTGTATCCAACAATCATAGGACTTGGAATTTTCCAATATTTTTCGGTTTTAGGCCAAAATTCAAAATTATCCGCTTTTTCATTCGTCTGTCTGTAATTCCACATCACTAAACCTTGCATATGATTGGGCATGTTTTGCATTGCACCTCCTGCTCTACTGCGCATCAGTCCTCCAGATACATTATCTAAAAGCGTATTTCTTGGCTGACTTGCATGAGATTCAAAACAGGTAGTAGCAGGATACGTACACTTCCATATAACCGTATTCATCGATCCATGCGAAGATCCAAATGAGTGCCATTGCGAAGCTTCATCGATACACTTAGCGATTAATACATTCGTTGAGCCATTAGAAGTAATTGCTTCGTGTCCTCCGTTTCCTGTAACTTTACAATTAAGTACCGAAACATTGGCACTTTGTGCCACAATTGCAGCTACACTACAATCTGTGAATCGGCATTTTTTAATCCAAGAATTTGTGATTCGAGAAAAATTTAACATCGTATATCCGCTATCGTCTTGCCAAGAGCGATGGTGTACAAATTTTTCTTTCCAATTACCTACAAAAGCAATATTTTCAATACCTACCTCCTCGCTATTAGCAAATTTATAGACTTCCCAATTGTATTTAGAATCAATATCATAAGAAATTGGAGCCGTAAGTGTAATTGTATTAGAAGAAATTGATTTGATTTGATAGAATACTTTAACATCAATACCCTTATTTATTAAATAAGTCCATTCAGAACTAACCTCATTTTCTCCTAATTCTTTTTTAATGAGTTCTGGATTGTTATCCAATAATTTAAGAATTATCCAATCTCCATGTTGTAAACCTTCAGTAGTGCTCACTTTCAAATCAAGGCTCCCTATCTTTTGAGAGGTTGTAACTGTTCCTATTTTTTGGTCAGCCCCGCCAGAAGTAAAAAGAAACAACGGTGGTACAGTCCACATTTTTGAAGGATCTGCAGGTGGCAATGTATTCTTCATGTATAGTTCAGTTCCTCCTTGCTCTGAACCACTTCCTCTAAAAATAATCTTACTACCTTTTGATGTTATTTTATTAGGTTCATCCTTATTCTCATTTACCAAAAACCTTCCTTTAGGAAAAAAAACAATTCCTGAGCCGTTTTTATTAGCCGCAGTTATAGCTTTTTGAATGGCTTTTTTATCTGATATCGTATCATCAGGAATAGCACCAAAAGTTGTTACATCAAATACTTTATAATTATTGATATTAGGAGTAGCGATTTCTCCATGGTGATAACCAGCATAAGAGAATTCAGGCAATACACTTCTGTCTTTCTTAAAATTTGTGAATATGGTAGCCTCTTTTTGTGCAAAAGCGACAAAATTGATCAGAAAAAATAAAAAACTAAATTTTACAAAATTTTTACTGAATTTGGTATGGATTGCATTGTCTCTCATTTTGTGTTTTTGTTTGAATTACTTTTAGTAAATACTATTACAAGTACCACTTTTTATATCTTAGTAATGCCTCCAAAAAGTAGTAATCAGCATAGGTTAAAGGAGTATCAACTTCACTTTTATGAGGAATTGATCCCACGCTATGCATCAATAGAAATCCTCCATTTTTACCTAATTCAGCTCTGTATTTTGGACTAGATAATACTTTAAGAATAGTTTCGGCTACCTCTAGATATTCCTTTTTTTCTTTACCTGATGTGTACTGTGCTAGTTCCAATAATGCAGAAGCATTTATCGAAGCCGAAGATACATCTCTAAGTGCATTAGGAATGTCAGGTGCATTAAAATCCCAATACGGTACTTTATCTTCGGGTAAATTAGGATTAGTAAGTATAAATTGAGCAACACCTCTAGCTTGTTTTAAATAATCTGGATTTTTAGTAAAACGATACATCATTGTATAGCCATACAAAGCCCAACTTTGTCCTCTACTCCACGCACTAGAATCAGCGGCACCCTGGGCTGTAACTTTTTTACGAACCTCTCCCGTATTCAAATTATAATCCAACACGTGATAACTACTAAAATCTGGTCTAAAGTGATTTTTTATTGTCGTATTAGCATGGGTTTCTGCTATCGTGGCAAATTTTTTATCTCCTTTATTATGAGTTGTCCATTCTAGCATTTCTAGATTCATCATATTATCAATAATCACTGGACCTACAAAATCTCTTTTTTGCAATCCCCCATCGGTAATTTCCCATGACTGAATTACTTTAGCATTAGGTCGGTACCTAGATGCTAAAGATTCCGCTGATTGGAAAACTACTTTTTTATAATATGGCTTTTGAGTGAGTCGATACGCATTTCCGTAACTACAAAACATCATAAAACCTAAATCATGATTTTTGGTAAAATATTGAACGGTATCTAAAATTGCCAAACGTTTTTCTGCTTGTGCCAGTATTTTTGGATTTTTAGTATACTCATAAATATAGAATAACGTACCTGGATAAAAGCCGCTACACCACCAATAAGCATCCGAATTCTTATGCTTATTTTTAATAAAAGTACGAGGCATAGAATCTAAAGGACAGCTCTTCTCTAAATATTGATATTGTTTTGCCGCAAAATCAAAATTAGACGCAATCAGTTTTTGCATCAATTGTTGGTCTTTGTTCTTTTGGGCTAGTGACACCAACCCAAAAAAACATACAACCACTAAAATATAATTATTTAATTTCATTTCTATGAACTAATTACCACCCTTCATTTTGAGTCATATTTTTATTTACAGATAATTCTTTTAACGGAATTGGATAAAGTAAGTTTCTTGTAGTTACATTTCTACCTCCTAATCCACCATACGAATCTCCAGTCCCCCCATTTGCAGTAATTTCAGCTCCAACAGAGTTCATTGTACTTACATATTTATTCCAACGAATTAAATCCATGTGACGTGTTCCCTCAAAGCACAGCTCTAACATACGTTCATTTTCAACAGCTAATTGGAAATTATCTTTAGATAAACCTGCAGCCAAATCGGAAGTTGTACTCGTTGTACTGATACTTAAACCAAAGCCTCTTCGTCTTACTTGATTCACAGCGTTGTAAGCAGCCGTTGTAGGTCCGTTCACTTGATTTTCCGCCTCGGCAAACATCAACAAAACATCGGCATAACGCAATACTGGGAAGTTAATTGGAGTATTATTTTTATGTTTTGGCGAAGATAATTCAAATTCTCTTCTCCATTTAGCACTATCTCTTCCATAACCTGTAGTTGTAGTAATGTTCGTTTTAGCTCCTGTTGTACCATTGTACTTAAATGGCGCCAATACCCAATCACGGCGTAAATCACCCGTTTTATAGGCTTTGTAAAGTCGAGCAGTCCCTCTAATAAATCCATAACTGTATCCAATTGTAGGATAAGCTGAACCCGTAATTGTGATTCCGTTGGTGTTTCCTAAACGTCCTGTTTCTGAATACCCATCTGTACTATTTCCTTTAAATTCAATTTCCCACATACTTTCCTTAACATCATAGATGTCTTGTGCTTGATTGATGAAAATCTGACTGTAAGCATTGTTTCCAGATATAGCAGTATTATAAGTGGTTCTTAAAGCATGCTCTCCTGAATCGATTACTTTTTTAGTCCATGACAAAGCCTCACTATACTTGCTAGTATCGTTTAAAGGATAACCCGCCATTTGCAAACATACTCTTGCTAAAATTCCTTGCACTACGGTTTTAGACACACGGCTTGAATAACCATAAGAAGTTGATGTAGCTACTTTAGCTTCAGCTGAAGTCATGTCTTTCAAAATTTGCGCATAGATCTCGCTCATTGGAGTTGCTTTAGCATAAACATCATTCGGAGTCGTTGTTGGCTCTAATTTCATAGGTACATTCCCGAAATTAGTGACCAATAAAAAGTGATAATACCCTCTTAAAAATAACGCTTCACCCAGAATAACTTGACGTTTGGTTTCGTCCATTGGTGCTAAATTAATATTGGCAATCAAATCATTGGCACGATTTAATCCAACATAACACGCAGCCCACAATCCTGTAATTTCAGCATTAGAAGGATCAATTACATTAACCGAAAGATATTGAAGATCATTCGTCTGTGTAGTACGCGCTAAATAACCTTCATCGGTGCAAGCATTATACCCATTAAATACGTTATTTCCATACAAACTAGCCGATCCTAAGACATCATAGACTCCAACCAAAGCACTGGTTAAACCTTTTTCATCTGTATAATATTGTTTGATTGAAATTTTGTCAATTGGTTCTGTATCTAAATAATGGTCACAAGAAGTAACCCCAAACACAATAACTGCTACTAAATAATATATCTTTTTCATCTCTTTATTTTTATTTATTTAAAAATTGATGTTAGTTCCAAAAGTAAAGGTACGCGCTCTAGGATAAGCCGAAAAATCGAATCCAGAAGTCAATGCTGTATTGTACACATTTACCTCAGGGTCTGGTCCAGAATACTTGGTCCAAGTAAATAAATTTTGTCCAGAAACATACAAACGTATCGATTTAATATTCATTTTTTGAACCCATTTGGAATCAAAATTATATCCTAAAGAAATAGTTTTCAAACGCAAGAAAGAACCGTCTTCGACGTATCGTGACGAATAACCTCCTGTATAAAATCCTTTAGTACGGAAAACATCTGAAGTAGGATTTGTCGGTGACCAACGATTTTCATAGCTTGAAAATTGGTTCAATAACATATTGTTTACAGAGTTTCCGTCAAACAAAATTCGATTTGCATTTAAAATATCATTCCCATAAGACCATTGAAAGAACACATTCAAATCAAATCCTTTGTAGGTAAAATTATTAGTAAATCCTCCAATATGTTTTGGCAAACCACGCCCTATTACAGTATAATCACTTGAATTTACAAAAAGATCTCCATTCTGATCTTTATATTTAATATCTCCCGGTTTAATATTAGCCCTTATATTTCCATTAGTAGCTACATCTGCTTTTAACACAAAATTATAACTAGCATATTGAGCAGGATCAACAGCAGTAGGATCAACAATAGAACCATCGGCAATTCTAGTAATATTGAAATCTGCATATTTATAAGTCCCCAACGACTCGTATCCATACATCAAACCTAGAGGCTGTCCTATTTTTGTAATATAGGCTGGCGTACTAGACCATTTATTATCCCAGTTGATAGAACTTTGAATATCTTCTTGATTATCTGCCAATGCAACTACTTTACTTTGATTGAAAGCAATGTTAAATGAAGTTGACCAGCTGAAATCTTTGGTTTGGATATTTTTAGTATTTACCGTTAACTCCAATCCTCTATTTTGGATAGCTCCAACATTCTTTAAAGCCGTACTAAACCCTGAAGACAATGGTAAATCAGCTCTTAACAATAAGTCTTTTGTCGTTTTTCTATATACATCCGCCTCCAATGTGATGCGTTGTTTGAAAAATCCTAAATCCAACCCTAAGTCTACTTGCTCTGTAGTTTCCCATTTCAATTTTGAGTTTCCTAGAGTCAATGGCACTACTCCCTCTACATATTGATTGTTGAAAACATAACTATTCCCTATCGGATTATAATAAGTCGTTAAATAATCAAAATCACCTACTCTATTATTTCCGGTTTGTCCATAACTAGCACGTATTTTACCGTCTGAAAGTATTTTACTTGATTTAAGTAATTTTTCATTTTTGAATTTCCAAGACAATGCTCCCGAAGGGAAATATCCCCAATGGTTCTCTGAAGGAAACTTAGAGGAACCATCTGCTCTCATAGAAGCGGTAAGGAAATATTTGGAGTTAAAATTATAGTTGACTCTGCTTAAGAAAGATGCCATAGTCCATACAGACTGAAAGGTATCTACTCGTAATGCCACACCCTTATCTAAACTAGCAATTCCCAAACTTTCATATTCAACAGGAATTTGATTAGCTGAACTTCCATACGATTTGCTAGTTTGTTTTTGAATGGTAAATCCACCCAAAACATCTAAAGTATGTTTTTTGCTTAATTTTGGTTTCCAAGTCAAGGTATTTTCATTCAACCAGTTACTCGATTGTGAGTAAGAAACAGATCCATTGATCCCATTATTATTTCCTGGTCTTCCATAATACGTATTTGTATTATTGAAAGATTCACTTTTAACTCTATTTTCAATAATTCCATTAGAAACACGAAGTTTTAAACTTGGAACTATTGTGTATTCTAAATAGGCATTTGTATTTAAACTCTGCGTTTCAGTAAAACGATACAAATTATTCAAGTTAAGGAGTGGATTTACACGATAATCATTAGCCGGATCGATATCCAAATCTATAAGAGAATCTTCATTTGATGTTGAACCATTTACTGGTTTGTATCCCCAAACAGAAACCATAATATTAGTTGTGGCACTTCCTGTAGATGCAGCAGGACTAATCCCTGTTCTTTCTAATTGACTAAAATTAGTATTTACCCCAATTTTTAAATTGTCTGTGATATTGTGATCCAAAACTAATCGTCCTTGGTATCTTTTGTAATCCGAATTAATTAAAATTCCGTCTTGATCAATGAAGGAAGTAGAAAATGCATATTTCGTAGCTTTATTACCTCCTCGAACAGAAAAATCAACATTTTTCATTGCTGCAGTACGAGTTACTTTGTCCTGCCAATCAATTGACTGTGCATCTTTATAGTAGTCTAAAGTTTTTCCGTCCGTTAAAAAAATTTGTGCCGGCGATTTAAATCCAGTGCTTGACACCAAAGTTGGATCTAACTCCAATTGGTATTTCACGAACTCATACGGACTCATCAAATCCATTTTACTAATTGTTTGCTGAAAACCATAAGAAGTATCAAAACTATAAACTGGAGCACCAGTTTTCCCTTTTTTAGTAGTAATCACAATTACACCGTTTGCCCCTCTAGCACCGTAAATTGCTGTTGCCGAAGCATCTTTCAAAACATCTATTGACTCAATATCTTTTGGATTAATAATCCCATTGTTTGGATTTTCCATTAAAAAACCATCCACTACATATAATGGAGAATTCCCTTGAGTTACTGAATTATTTCCTCGAATAACGATATTAATTCCTGCACCTGGTTGCCCATCTGAAGATGTCACTTGCACGCCCGAAACACGACCAGCCAATGCTTCATCAAAAGATCTTACTGGAGCTCTCAACATATCCTTAACTGATATTTTACCTACCGACCCAGTTACATCGCTCTTCTTTTGAGTACCGTATCCAACTACTACAACTTCTTCAAGACTAGTAGTCAAAGATTGCATTACAACATTGATTACTTTTTTATTATTCACAGCAATTGATTTATCTTCGAATCCAATATAAGAAAAGACAAGAGAGTTAGTAGGATTTGCTTGTATTACAAACTTCCCTTCTTTATCCGTTAAAGTTCCCACTTTTAATCCTTTTACTTTAACAGTTACACCTACAAGAGGAATTGAACTTTCATCTGTAACTACACCGTTTATAGTTTTATTTTGGTTCTGAGCAGATACTGAGATTCCAAATAAAAGTATACTAACGAGTAAATATTTATTTACAAAGCCTAGTTTTTTAAACTTAATTTTTCTTTCTGCATGCATAATTTTAATAGTTATAGGTTAAATTATTAAGACAATATTATGTAAACGTTATCATATAAACAAGCTAAAATCCAAAAAAATGTGCTCGAGCACATAAATTAATTTAATTTGTAAGTTAATAATTACAAATTGTTATTTACATTCATTTTGAAAATCAAGAACTTATGAAATACTATCTTTAATTTACTGTCTCTATTAAAAAAAAACACTTTAAAACTAAAAAAGCGAAACATTAAAAATGTTTCGCTTTCTGTTCTTAATTTTAAGATCTATTTTTCTTTGGTAGTACTTCTAAAATATTCATTCACATTGTACTTTGAAAAAGGAGATAATGCTGCTTGATTTTTAGGAATATGTTTTTTTAATCGCTCGATTTCTCTCTTGTATTTTTTATCTGCTGATAGATTATTCCATTCGTTCGGGTCTGCAAATAAATCATAAAATTCCGTCGAATTATCTTCGTATTGAATCAATCGATATCGAGAATCAGTTACTGCAACATTACCTTTACCATATGCTGTAATCGCAACGTATGGCCATTTATAGTCTACTGGATTTTGAATAAGAGGAAGTAAAGTGTGTCCCTCATTTGTTTTATTTTTAGGTAATTTACATAAATCAGTAAGTGTAGGATAAATATCTAAAAGTTGAACTGGTTTATCACATTTAGTATTTTCTTTTGCCTGAGGTGATTTAAAAATAAGCACTGATCTTGTGTCTCGTTGCCATAATGCTGCTTTGGCAAACCTATTCTTTTCTCCTAAATGATAGCCATGATCAGACCAAAGTACAACAATTGTATTTTTAGCATACTGGCTTTTCTCCAAGGCGTCTAGCACTTTCCCAACCTGTTCATCTACAAAATTGATACAAGCTAAATAAGACTGTACCGCATTTTTCCATTGGTTAGTTTCAATCAACCAATCTGTTGTTGGCATCATCGGCACTTCAGCTACCATTTGTCCTAGTTTTGGAACATCATCCATATCAGATTTTAGATAAGGTGGGGTTTGAATCTTATCTAACGGAAATCTATCCATATATTTTTGAGGAACATACCAAGGCACATGAGGACGAACAAAACCAACTGCTAAGAAAAATGGTTTTTGATGGGCTGATTGCAATTTTTCAACTGCCCAAGCCGCTGATTTAAAATCAGGCATTTCACTCTCGTCTTCAGGGAAAGCTCCCCAATCAGTATCTGTTCCTTTTGGTTTTCCAAACCATTCTGGATTATAATTAATTCGTTTCGGAGGGAATGGCCCGTATAAATTATTAGAAACCGTTTTATATTCATCGAAAACATGGTCATTGTCACCAAGATGAAACAATTTTCCAACTCCCATAGTTGTATATCCATATTGTTCAAAATAATCTGGAAGATAAATTGATTTTTGAACCGCATCATTAGACTTTTTAATATTTAAATCGTCTAACTGAAGATAATTACCCGATGTAGTTGGCAAAAGTCCTGTCATCACAGCAGCTCTCGAAGGACCACAAATTGGTGCTGGACAACTAGCATTGGTAAAAAGAATCCCTTTAGATGCTAATCTATCAATATTAGGAGTCACCGTTTGCGGATGACCTTTAAGACATCCAACCCAGTCGTTTAAATCATCAACGGCAATAAAAACAACATTGGGAGATTGTTGAGCACTAATCCTAATTCCAAATAGTACGATAAATAACGTAAGATAGAATTTAGATGTCTTAATACCATAAATTTTATTATTCATGTTTTTTTATTTAATTAGTTAACACTTTTATATTTCTCTTTGAAAAAACTAAAATCTTATTTTTTCTGGATAAGCAACACTTCTCTAGTCATACCTTCTCTACATACAAACTCAATTATTGTAGTTGTCGCAGTAGTTTTTACTATAGAAACGTTTGATGTTGTTGAATTGATATCCCATATTCCTGCAAGTTCAACTTGTAATTTTGATTCTTTAGATTCATTATCAATCCAATCTCTACTATAAATACTACGTTCAATACTTTTTCCATTTGAATCAAATTTTTCATCTGCAGCACCTTCATAAAAACGCAAATCAGGATCGGCAACACTTAATCTAAGTAGTTTACCTTCTCTACGAGTCATTAATAACGAAGGTAATGAAGTTTTCAAAATTTCCGTTTTCACATTAGCATTACCTGCTTCAAAAAAAGCATAACCAGTGGTGTTGGCTATTTTATCATTCACAATATGTACTTGATTATCGCATCGCAAAACACTATACGATTGTTTTTTTGTAAAAGAACTCACTTCTGTTGGAGTTGGTTGAACCAAAACAGCATATTCATACCTTCCATCAATAGGAGCAAATCCATGTGATATAACTGCAGTTGTAAAATCCCCTTTTGTTGGTTTTGAATTCTTTTGGTGAAACGAATGTTGTTCTTTTCGCTCTACCCTTACCTCTCCATTTTTCACAAAATAAACATTGCCATGTGCATCTCCCAGTATTGTTTTCCCCATAAATTGATTTCCATAAGGAAACTCTGAAATTTGATTTCCATTAACCATGGTAGCGTCTGTTTTACTTACAATTTCTTCTTGAAAAAGTGTTGTTTCAACAGGAAATTCTTTGCTTTCATTTCTAATATTTGATCCTAAAGCGATAATTCGATTATCAAACATAAACCAAGACTTATTCGCTTTCAATTTCCCATTGTATTTGTCGTGATCGTGAAGTTTCATCGCAAAAACACCTTGTTCATTAGCCAAGGAAACACCTCCTGCATAGGACTCGTCTGAAAGTAACATCTCTTCCACTCCTGAAAAAGCATCTACATTTAACACATTTCCTTTCAATTGTTCTATAGGCAAAACCATAGCTGTAGTTCCCCACCAGTGATTCCAATCCCAACCTTCTTGTCTAAACCCTGAGGCTGAATTAGTAATGGGGTCACCAGATGCCATTATCTGCATATTCCCAAAATTAAGATAACGACCATATAGATTTGCCGATTCGTATATTTCGCTATTCCAAAGATAGCGACTAAACCCTTTAAAAGAGACCATCCAATTCCCACGACGATGAATAGACAAACAAGAATATGGAAAAGTTTTATTCCCTACAGGAGACAACTCCGCTTGTAAACCTTCCGTTTTAAAAATAGTATTAAAGCGATCTTTCTTAGTCTGCGTAAGACGCATATAAGCAGAGGCTAGATCTTTGTCTATTTTTTCGGTTCGGTCAGGTGAACCAGCCAATGCCAGTTGAGAAAAATGCTCTGGTATTAACTTCCCTTTTCCTTCTGGATGGCGCCCAGAAAGTGATAAAGGCCATTCGGTAAGATTACAGTAAAAACGAAAAGCCAATAACGCATTTTTTAAATTTTCATGACTTTCTTGCGAAATTGCAAATGGTGTTCTAGACAAAAGTGACACTGCTCCTACCGCTCCTTCTGTACCTCCAATAGCGTAAGCTGGATAATGATTTCTGTGATGAAAAATTGTACTATCTGATTTGATTGCTGGCGCCAATCCTGGAGCTATCTTTAATCCATTATCTGCCCAACGACTGAATGATGTAAGATAGGTTATTTTTTCAGGAGAATCTTTAAGCATCAAAATACTTGACAATCTTCCTATTAGCGAAGTGTTGAATGAATCTACGTCTATCCCTAAAGCAGTAGGTTTAAGCTTCACTTCACCAGCGCCTGAGAACCATTCCATAGATTGCTGTATCGATTGGTCTAAATTTGCTTTTACTAAAACCTCTTTCATTAAAAACATCGCAGGATAATAATTCCTCATATTGTAGCCTAAGTGATGTAATGTCCCCATGGCACTACCTGCTGCAAATCCTTGATCAGTCATGTGCTTGGTAAGAAGAACAAACATAGACGCAATTTCTTCTTTACTTTGGCTATCACTCTCGTTATGATACGCATTGGCTAAATCTAACAATAAATCATTAGCCTCTTTTAGCGACTGACCAATGGAGTCAAAAATAGTTGTATTTCTAATTCCACCAAGACTGTAATACGTTTCAGCATAACGTTCAAAATAAATTGGTTTTCCAACTATACTGCCATCTGCATTTGAGCTAATAGCGTAGTTTTGAAATCGTTTCTTTAATCGTTCTACCTTTATCCCTTTTTTAGTCAGCAACTGTTTTTTAAGATTCTCTTCTACGCTTCTAAGACCTTTCAACTCCTCTTCACTCACACTACTTTTTACTGGAAATTCAAATGAATTGCCCCATGATTTATTCAAAATTAACCAATGGCTATCTGTTTCCTTATTGATATAAGGAGCTTGAAAATCAGCTGTATGATGTCGAACATCTTGATACGAAGAAAGAATCACATGATCCAACAACAATTCTCCTGTGCTTACATTAGGGGCTATAATTCGTAATTCGTCCATTCCATCTTCGGGAGTACCCTGCATATCTCTATCAAAAGCAACCCACGCTCCTCTCCATCCAGTAAAGTTCAAACCATAATCAAACCAACAGCAAACTTTTTTATTTTTCAAAAACTCAAAACGTATTGACTTCCCTTCTAATGCCTTTTTACCATAGATCCAAAAAACAAAAGTAGATAACGAGGTATCTTTAGGGTCTGGATTATTTTTCAAATACCCAATAGATTGATTTATATTAATTGAAGCAGAAGGTTTTACCCATTTCCAACTTAACGAACGATTCCCATGTTTAAAATGCTCATTAGTTGTTTTTAACAATGATGAAGAATTTGCCTTAAAAGGATTAGTGTTCTCTTCAAATGAGAAAAGATTGGGATGATTAAATTCTTGGGCTTTTATTGTTCCAAAGCTGAAGAAAAGACAAATACTTAAAATCAGTAACCTCATTCCCGTTGATTCATTTTGGGATTTCCAATTGGTATTGTGATTCGATAGAAGGTAATTTTTCATATATTTTTATTTGAAAAACAGTTAATTTGTATTGCAATGTTATAAAAACAGTTGCACATAACAAAGATAAATATAAAAAAATGTGCTCGAACACATAAAATTTGTATTTTCGTTTTTTTGAAACATTTACTAACCGCCAAAAAAACATCTTTTGATGCCTGAAAAAGTTACCATTTATGATATTGCCAAAAAACTTGACATAACAGCTGCAACTGTTTCAAGAGCATTCAATAGTAATTCCAAAATTAGTATGGCAACGAGGTCCTTGGTTTTGGATACCGCTAACAAAATGAATTACAAACAAAACAAGCTGGCCCAAGCACTACGCAATGGAAAAAGTAATTATGTTGGAGTAATTGTTCCTAGGATTGACAGTAATTTTTTCGCTTTAGTGATTCGTGGTATCGAAGAAGAACTACAATCCAAAGGCTATCAAATCATTATTTGCCAAACTCATGAAGATGAAAAAAGAGAAATTGAAAATATTACGACACTTTTAAACGCACAAGTGGATGGCATACTAATCTCAGTTTCAAATGCTACAAAAGAAACTGAATCTATAATACAACAAGTTAGCAGCAATACTATTCCTCTAATATTTTTTGACCGACAGTTACATCTTGAAGGCATCAGTTCAGTTACTATTAATGATTTTGAGGGAGGGTATCTTGCCACACAACATTTAATTAAAGAAGGTTGCACTAAGATTGCCCACTTGGCCGGCGATCAATCTTTAGCAATTTTTAAATCCCGATTAAACGGCTACAAAAAAGCCCTTAACGACAATGGAATTGAATATTGTGAGGAGTATGTAGTACATACAAAAAGCAATGTAGAAGCTGGAAAACAAGCAACTGAAAAATTATTAGGCCTACACAATCCACCAGATGCTATCTTTTCTTCTAGCGATTTTGCTGCGCTAGGTGCTATCCAAGAATTAAAAGAACAAAACATTGCAATTCCTGAAGATTTTTGTGTTGTAGGTTTTGGGAATGAACCATTTACTAAATTCATGGAATTGTCTATTTCCTCTGTAAATCAATCTCCTGAACAAATGGGAGAAATGGCTGCGAAAGTTTTTCTGGAACAAATCAACATAAATACTAATTTAAAGATGGAAAAGAAAGTAGTTCTTGTCCCTGAACTACTAATCAGAAAATCTTCCAATAGGCAAAATAATTAAACCAGTTGCTCAAAGGCTCCTGAATTTAAGCAAATATTGTGAAATAAAACTATCCCTAATCATCGTTTGCTGGACTTTGAACTATGAAAAAAGTAAAAATCACTTCTTTTAGTTCGCATTTTTTATTAGTAACTTTGGCAAAAAATCAAGCGGGCTCGAATATATTCTCGTCTAAAAATTAAATACCAAAACTACACACAACAAACTATACTAAATAATGTCAGCAATCACA
>JACCDH011036318.1_pt1 | contig 47105 bp, 38 predicted proteins | sample 7442481 | NCBI WGS metagenome assembly JACCDH01 (sample SAMN15323433, study PRJNA562643) | freshwater metagenome | isolation source: river surface water | place: USA:Blue River Watershed | collected 2017-08-15
AAAATATAGATATGCACGAATTAAATAAACTTAGAATCTGGAAGAAAGCTATTGATCTTAGTAAGGTTGTATATGTTATAACTAAAAAATTTCCAGATGACGAAAAATTTGGTTTAAGAAGTCAAATTAGAAGAGCAGTTGTATCGATTCCCTCTAATATTGCTGAAGGAGCAGGTAGAGAGAGTAGTAAAGAGTTTAAACACTTTTTATCGATTGCAAATGGGTCTAGTTGCGAGTTGTTTACACAATTAATCATTTCATTAGAATTAAAATATATTAATGAAACAGATTTCAAAAAACTAGAAATAGAAATAAATGAGTTGCAGAAAATGAATTATAATTTGCAATTAAAATTAAGACAATAATTAGATAGAGTGATCGCAGTACCCAATACTCAATACTCTATACGATAATAGAAATGTAATACAATATTTATGGACACTAAAGAGAAAGAATTAACAAAAGGTGGTGAATTCCTTATAAAGAGCACCTCTGCAGCCAGCATTTTCATCCCTGAAGAATGGTCAGAAGAGCAACTAATGATTGCGCAAACTTGTGAAGATTTTTTAAAAGCAGAAGTTTATCCGAATTTAGATCGAATCGATAGCCAAGAAGAAGGTTTGATGGAAAGTTTAATGAATAAAGCAGGAGAGCTTGGTTTATTAGGCGTTTCAGTGCCTGAAATTTATGGTGGATTCGGTAAAGATTTTAATTCATCGATGTTAGTGACTGAGAAAGTTGGTGCGGGGCATTCATTTGCTGTTGCACTTTCTGCGCATACAGGGATTGGTACATTGCCAATTTTATATTATGGTAATGAAGATCAAAAAGCAAAATATATTCCGAAGCTTGCAACAGGTGAATGGAAAGCTGCTTATTGTTTAACAGAACCAAACTCAGGTTCTGATGCAAATTCAGGTAAGACTAAAGCTGTATTGTCGGAAGATGGGAAACACTATATTTTAAACGGACAAAAGATGTGGATTACCAATGGAGGTTTTGCAGACATCTTTACTGTGTTCGCTAAAATTGATGACGATGAAAATTTATCTGCATTCATCGTTGAAAAATCTTTCGGTGGAATTACTATGAACCCTGAAGAACATAAGATGGGTATCAAAGGCTCTTCTACACGTCAAGTATTTTTTAATGATTGCAAAGTTCCTGTAGAAAATTTATTATCTGAAAGACAAAACGGATTTAAGATTGCGGTAAATATTTTAAACATCGGAAGAATAAAATTATGCGCATCAGCATTAGGTGCATGTAAAGAAGTAATCAATAAAGCTGTTAATTATTCGAACGAAAGATTACAATTTAATTTACCTATTTCTAAGTATGGAGCTATTAGATATAAGTTAGCTGAGATGGCCATTAAAGTATGGTGCACAGAAGCGGCTACGTATCGTGCCGGACAAAATATTGATGATGCATACGATGCTCTAGTTGCCGAAGGCATGGATTCTGGTAAAGCTAAATTAAAAAGTACTGAGCAGTATGCCGTTGAATGTGCTATTCTAAAAGTCTTCGGATCTGAAGTGTTAGATTATGTGGTGGATGAAGGGGTGCAAATATATGGAGGTATGGGTTATTCAGCAGAAGCACCTATGGATAGAGCATATCGTGATGCACGTATCAATAGAATTTTCGAAGGCACTAATGAGATCAATAGATTATTGACAGTTGATATGATGTTGAAAAGAGCAATGAAAGGTGAATTAGATTTGATGACACCTGCTATGAACGTTGCGAAAGAGTTAATGGAAATTCCAGATTTCTCTGACTCAGATGAAGGCTTATTTGCTAAAGAGAAAAAAGCATTACAGAATATTAAAAAAGCAACATTAATGGTTGCTGGATCTGCAGTTCAGAAATTCATGATGACACTTGCTAAAGAACAAGAAATATTAATGAACATTTCTGATATGGCAAGCCTTGCGTACATCGCAGAAAGTGCATTACTAAGAGCAGAGAAATTAATTTTGAGAGATGGTGAAGAGAAACATCAATTGCAAAAATTGATGGCTCAAATTTATCTACATGAAGCTCTAGATAAAGTTTACTTAGCAGGTAAAGAAGCTATCAATTCTTATGCTGAAGGAGATGAACAAAGAATGATGTTGATGGGCTTAAGAAGGTTTACGAAAATTGAACCAATGAATTTAAAAGAAGCTCGACAAGTTATTGCGAAGAAATTAATAGAAGAAAATAAATATTGTTTTTAATATAAATTTAAAATGGATAAAAGGGGTAAATTAATTTGCCTCTTTTTTTATATAATTGTATTATATATCAATATATAATGAAATCAATTCACAAGATAATTGTTATTATTTTAATATTCGTTTGTAATATTGTAAATGCAAATTCTATCGATTCATCTCTAAAAGTCAATGCATACCTAGAAGCTTTTTATAATCTTACGCAAAGAAATGGTAATATCAATTCAATGCCCGATTTATATGTTAATCATCGTGATTTAAATCAGCTTTCAATTAATACAGCAATTATTGATTTTAATTATTCTAAAAGTAGATTTAGAGCAAATGCTGGTCTAATGTCTGGTTCATACTCTAAATATAATTTTAGTGGCTTTGATTATGATTATAAAAATATCTATCAATTAAATATCGGATTCGAACTTTCAAAGAAACATGATATATGGCTCGATGCTGGTATTATGCCTTCTCATATTGGCACTGAAACCATTATCGGTTCTGATAATATGACTCTAACTAGAAGTTTAAATGCTGAGTCGACTCCTTATTATGAAACCGGATTAAAACTTTCTAAGTTATCGAAGGATAAGAAATGGAACTTCGCCTTGTTTTATTTGAATGGTTGGCAAACGATTAGAAAAAATAATTTCTATCATAATGTATTTGGTACAAGTCTTGTGTTTAATGACAATATTAATACCTTCGGATGGAATACAATTTTAATACATGATATAGATGCAAGAACATTAGCAAACGATATTATCTTTAATAATTTTTATTATAAAAGAAGTATTAAAAATAAATTAAGTGTTTTCCTAGGTTATGATATAATGGCGAATACTTATAATATTAATTCAAGAATGATTAACTGGACTACTGCAACAATTATTACTTCTTATAAATTCAATACTAAACACTCAATTGCATTACGCGCAGAACAATACAAAAATTATTCAGAAAATTTAGTCCAAGGAATGTTGAGCTATATGCCATATAATATTGACTATCTATCAGCCTCAATTAATCACGATTATAGAATAAATAGTTCTTTAATGATTAGATCTGAGTTGAAATATTTAAAAACAGAAAGAGTTCATAATGAATTTTTATTTAATAATTATGAACGTTTGAATCTAATATTCGCTTTGTGTTATAGGATCTAAGCTAGTGCTGTCTTGTAAGTATTCAAACACCTCTCTCTTGCGAACTTGTGATCTACTATAGGTTGTGGATATGTCAGTTCTTGAAATTCTGGTACCCATTTTTTGATGTATTCAAATTTAGGGTCGAATTTTTTCATTTGCTCTGTCGGATTAAATATTCTGAAATAAGGTGCAGCATCACATCCACTACTACTCGCCCATTGCCAACCTCCATTATTAGATGATAATTCAAAATCTAAAAGTTTCTTTGCAAAGTATGCTTCTCCCCATCGCCAATCAATAAGTAAATGCTTCGTAAGAAAACTTGCTACAATCATTCTTACTCTATTATGCATGAAGCCTGTATTGTTAAGTTCTCTCATGCCTGCATCTACAATCGGGTAGCCTGTTTTACCTTCACACCATTTTTGAAACTCTTCTTCATTGTTTCTCCATATTATTTTTTCATACTGTGGCTTAAAAGAAGAGTTAACCGAATGCGGGAAGTTTGAAATTATCATGAAATAAAAATCTCTCCAGATTAATTCATTGAGCCATGCTTCTGATACTCCTCTTGCAGCTTTTGCTAATTCACGAATGCTAACTGTTCCAAATCGTAAATGAACACTAATTCTTGATGTGCCTTTGACTGATGGGATGTCCCTTTTTTGATGATACTCTTTTAAAATACTTTTAAACTCTGGGTCATTAACTTTAATAGAACTTTTTTCAAAGCCCATTTCATTTAATGTGATTAATTCTGATTTCCCTGTCTTTATAAATCGATTAAAGTATTTTTCAGTTGGATAAGCTTTTAAATAATAGTCATTCAACTTTGCATACCACTTATTTTTATAAGGTGTGAATACAGTATAGGGTTTCCCATCATCCTTACAAACTTCTAATTTCTCAAATATGCATTGGTCTTTGAAGGTATTTAATGATATATTTTTATTTGCCAATATATCTGCAACTTGATTATCTCTTGATATTGCATATGGTTCGTAATCATGATTGCAATAAACAGATTTTAAATTAGCGTCTTGAATTAATTCATTAAAGACAGTAACCGGATCACTATAGTATACTTTTATGTCCGAACCTAAATTATTCAATTCTTCTTTTAATTTAATAACTTGATCATAAATAAAGCTTACTCTAGCATCATCCTTATCCTCCAATTTATCTAAAATATTTTTATCAAAAATAAATATACATTGAACATCGCCTTTTCTTAAAGCATGATATAAACCAGCATTATCCTTTAATCTTAAATCTCTTCTAAACCAAAATATGTTCATAATTATTATCTTTTATTTTTAAGGATATCAACGAGTGATGATTCTAATTTAGAATATTTAAATTGAAAGCCAGAGCTCAGTATCTTATCTGCACTTACTCTAATACTACCCAAAATTATTTGAGCCATTTCTCCGAAAATTGTATTGATAATAAATGTTGGTACAGATGGTGCCCAATAAGGTCGATGCATAACTTTTGACAATACCTTTCCGAATTCATTATTGCGAACAGGTTCTGGTGCAACTGCATTATATACACCTTGCATATTTGTGTTCTCTAAAGAGTACACAAACATCCTAGCTAAATCTTCAGAATCAATCCAGCTCATCCATTGCTTACCATCACCTAATGCAGAACCTAAGCCGGCATAAAAAGGTAGAATCATTTGCTTGAGTGCACCGCCTTTTAAGGTTAAGACAATACCTATTCTCAACTTCACAACACGTACTTTATCAGATGCGATTTTATCTACTGCTCGTTCCCATAATACACAGGTTTCACCTAGGAAATCTTTCGCAGCACTCGACTCTTCCGTCAGTAATTCTTCTCCTCTGTTTGAATAATATCCGACTGCCGATGCTGATATAAAATGTTTTACTTTATTCGGATGGTTGGTAATAAATTTCTCTAGTAACATTGTTGAATTAACTCTGCTATCTATAATCGCTTGCTTGCGTTCGTTCGACCAACGTTTATCTGCAATACCTTCTCCAGCTAAATGTATAATCGCTTCAACATCTACTATTTTTGAAAATTCGATTGTTTGCTTTTCAATGTCCCAAAAAACATTTTTTGTTTGACTTGATTTTTTTCTACTTAAGATTAATACCTCATGGCCTTTACTTATAAGTTCTCTTTCGATCTCCTTACCTAGCAATCCGCTGCCGCCACTTATTAGTACCTTCATGATTTTATTTTTTGCTTTATAACAATGTTTTTTTTGATATGTTTGTTGTATGATATACTCTAAACATATTTTCGTTTGCACTAACCAGCGCCCAGACGGTGCTCCGAAGCCTAGCTGCGGACTTACACACGGGGAAGCGATTATTGCTGAATTTAAGAAATTAGTGCGCCAAAATGATCTTAGCGTCGAAATAAGAACTCAAAAGACTGGCTGTATGGATGTTTGCGAACAAGGTCCAGCTATCGTTGTCTACCCTGATGGCGTATTCTATAAAGTTACTGAAATGAGCGACGTTAAAAGAATCGTTGATGAACACTTGGTTGGGGGTAAGGTGGTTGAGGAACTGGTTATTCATTCGAAAATTAGTAACTAGTAACTAGTAACTAGTTACCAGTCACTACCTTAGTCTTCTTGCAAACAAGCTCGAGCTAACAGTCGTAAACAACACAATACTTATACTGCTCGCTGGCATCAATATCGCTGCTATCACCGGAGATAATTGTCCCTGCACTGCAAAGAATAATCCGACGATATTATACATTATCGATATAATAAAACTTGCAATTATCACATTCTTACTCACAGTAGAAAATCTGATAAAACGGTATAATTTATTGAACACACTACCATCCATAATTACGTCACATGCTGGTGAGAAATAGTTAGCATGATCAGTTACTGCAATACCTATATCACTTTGCTTCAGTGCTCCAGCATCATTTAATCCGTCGCCTATCATCATCACTTTTTTACCTTGTGATTGTAATGATTTTATTCTTGAGAGTTTATCTTCCGGACTTTGTTTAAAATGCAATTCAGCATTTTCGCCCAACATATACTGCAGTACTTCTTTCTCAGAATCATGATCGCCTGAAAGTACCATCAATTGATATTTATTTTTCAATTCGTTTACCAGTGTGCTGAACCCATTCCTGTATACATTATTTAATGCGAAGTAGCCATAGTACTTATTATCAATTTCTATATAAACTCTGCTTTCTTTAACTTCTGTATTTTCCACATTTGATAATATGAATTTTTCAGAACCAATTCTGATTATGTGATTATTAAATTCTGCTAAGATTCCTTTGCCTTCTAATTCTGTGAACTTAACTAAATCAATACTCTCTGTATGCCCTAAGTAATCATATACTCTCTTACTCAATGGATGTGCCGAATGTCTGAATACATTTGATAATAACGTACTCAATTCTTGACTCAACTCTTCGCCTACATAATTTATTCTTGCATGTTGAGCTTCTGTAATGGTACCTGTCTTATCAAAAACGATTACATCTATATCGCTTAGCTTCTCAATAGCATCTGAGTTTTTTAAATAGAATTTATACTTGCCGTACAGTCGAATAATATTCCCGTTGGTGAAAGTTGAAGATAATAACAATGCACAAGGGCATGCAATAATCAATGTAGTTGTTAATGCATTCAATGCTAACTTTACATCTATTCTTAACCAATAGAAAAATGCAGCAGCAGTAATTACAAATAATACTACCGTGAAGTATTTACTAATAGTATGAATAAAAGATTCATACGCATCTTTTCTTTCTTGAAATACATCTTTATTCCAAAGTCTTGTTAAATAACTTTGAGATACTTCTTTAATAACTTCAATCATTAACGAAGATCCTTCTTGTCGTCCTCCTGCATATAATAAATCTCCTCTGTCTTTATGTATCAATGTTGATTCACCCGTAACAAAACTGTAATCAATTTGTGCATCACCTTTAATTAATATACCATCCGCAGGAATTAATTCTTTATTTCTAATCAATAAATGATCGCCTTTTTTTACTTGGTTTACTGGTATCTGTTCTTCTTTGCCTTTATTTAATTTAGTTATCGCTAATGGGAAGAATGATTTATAATCTCTTTCAAATGATAGTGTTTCATATGTTCTATCTTGAAAGTATCTGCCAATTAGCATGAAGAATACGATGCCACTCATCGAATCTAAATACCCCGCGCCTGTATGTGAAAGTATTTCATAAAGACTTCTTATGAATGTTACTAATACTGCTAAAGCAATTGGTAAGTCTATATTCAAAAAACCTTTTTTTAAACTTTTAATTCCAGATTCGAAGAATTCATTTGCAGCATAAAAAAATACTGGTAATGAAAGTACAATATTTAAATATCCAAAATAGGAGGTGAAATGATTTTGATCAAAGAAATTCCCTAAAGAAAAATATTCTGGGAAACTTAACATCATGATATTTCCGAAAGCAAATCCAGATATACCAATTTTATATATTCTTGATCGATTATGCTTGTTCTCTTTTTTATCTAATTGCTCCAAACTTACATGTGGTTCATAACCAATGCTAGCCATTAACTCAGCAATTTTACTTAGTGAAGTTTCTGCTTCTTTATAGATGATCTCTACTTCTTTTTTCGGAAAATTGACAGTTGATTTTATTACACCCTTATCTAATTTGTATAAGTTTTCTAATAAATATACGCATGAACTGCAATGCATGCTTGGTACTTGAAAGTTGACATGCGTTTCACTGCCATCAGTAAATTTGACTAATGATTTTTTGAGTTGAACATCTTCTAAAAAAGAGTATCTATAATTCTGTTGAGCATCTTTTCTAGAGATACCAGCCTTTTGATCTAAGTCGTAGTAATTGCATAGATTATTTTCTGATAATAATTCATATACTAATTTGCAACCTTCACAGCAAAATGTTTTTTCGTCATAAACCACTACATTGTCTTCACAATCTTCTGAACAATGATAACAACTTGTTTTTGTACTCGTCTGGCTCATGCTACAAATTTCAATTATTAATTTTCAGAATAAAATGATAATAATCATGTTTTTCAATAGAATAAGCCGTTTATACTAATTATAGGGTTTGATTTCTCCTTAATTCATACTATCTTCAATGCTTATGAAAATTCTTTTTAGATTTATTTTTAGCTCACTATTATTGAGTAATTCTGCACTTTTCGCTCAATCAGCAGCAGAAATTCAATTGAAATTACAGAAATTAAATGTCACTGCTTCTGCCTTATATATCGCTGCTCATCCTGATGATGAAAACACTCGTTTATTAACCTATTTAGCAAACGAGAAAAAATGGAGAACGGCTTATTTATCATTAACGAGAGGTGATGGTGGACAGAATCTAATTGGCACTGAACAAAGTGAAAAATTAGGATTGATTCGTACTCAAGAATTGTTAGCTGCAAGAAGGCTAGATGGAGCAGAGCAATTTTTCACTCGCGCATTCGACTTTGGTTTCTCTAAAAATCCCCAAGAAACTTTTTCGAAATGGAATAGAGATTCTGTTTTAGCCGATATGGTTTGGGTAATAAGAAATTTCAAACCTGATTTAATAATTACTAGATTCCCTACGGATGGTTCTGGCGGACATGGACATCATACTGCTTCAGCAATACTAGCCGAAGAAGCAATGGATGCTGCTGCTGATCCGAATAAATTTAAAGAACAATTAAAGTATGTTCAAGTATGGCAAGCTAAGAGATTAGTTTGGAACGGATTTAATTTTGGAAGCATGCCACAAAGTGATGGTAAGGATTTTACAAAACTTGACATCGGAGCTTATAATCCATTACTTGGTAAAAGCTATGGAGAAATAGCATCAACAAGTAGATCTCAACATAGAAGCCAAGGTTTTGGAGTACCTATGCAAAGAGGTACTATCAAAGAAACATTTAAATATGTAAAAGGCGATTCTGTAAGGAACGATATTTTTGAAGGTATTAATGATAAATGGTCGAGAATCCCTAATGCAAAAAATATCGAGAAATTAATTACTAAATGTATATCAAAATATAATGCTAATAATCCCTCTGCAATTATTGATGATTTAATTCTTATCTATAAAGAATTAGATAATATTAAAAATGATTATTGGAGAGTTCAAAAGAAGTCTGAAGTAGCTGAATTGATTTTAAGTTGTGCAGGAGTCTTCATAGAAAGCTATGCATTAGATTATATCACACATCCGAAGTCAGATTTAAGAATAAATGTTCAAGCTATTAACAGATCGAACACAGATGTTAAATTAATGAACCTAAAAATAAATTCGATATATGATTCTTCATTTACAAAGAATTTAGAGAATAATGTGTTCTTTAATTATTCTACTAAAATTAATATTAACGAAAATACTATGTATTCTAATCCGTATTGGTTATTAGAAAAGCCATCTTCCGGATTATTTCACGTGAGCAATCAATTGTTAATAGGCATACCGAATCCGATTGCTCCCATAAACGTAAATTATACTCTTTTTGTAAAAGGACTTGAGTTGAAGCTTACAAAATCTCTAAAATATAAATGGACAGATCCTGTGCGTGGGGAGTTGAACAGAGAAGTAGAAGTTTTACCAATAGTTTCTATAGAACCTCAACAAAAAAATATCGTTTTGACAAAAAATGAGAATATTAAAAATATTAATATCTCTGTAAAAGTATTTACAAAAATAGATAAAGCTACATTGAAGTTTAAAGAAGTGAAAGGCATTACGATTTCGCCATCAGAAATAAATTTTAGCTCTAAAGAAAATAATGCAAATTTTAATTTTCAAGTTCAAATCCAAACTACAGATGTAAATATTAGTGCTGAATTAGAGCCATATATTTTAATTGATAATAAAGTTTATAATTCAAAAGTGGAAAGAATTGAGTACGAGCATATACCTACTCAAACACAAGTTCTACCCATAAAAATTAAAGTTGAAAAAATAGATATCATCGTAAAAGGAAAGCGCGCTGGTTATATAGCAGGTGCTGGTGATGATATTCCGGAGGCATTAAAACAATTAGGATTTGAAGTAGTAAATCTTGATGATAATTATTTGCGTACTAAATCATTAAAAGACTTAGATGTGATTGTAGCTGGCGTTCGTTTGTACAATACGAATAATGAAATGCAATCGCACTATGAGACATTGATGAACTATGTGAAAGAAGGTGGCAATTACGTTGTACAATACAATACAAATAATTTCATAAGTAGCATTAGTTCAAAAGTGGGTCCATATAATTTTTCAGTAACAAGAGATAGAATAACTGATGAAAATGCAGAGTTGAAAATTATTAATTCGGATGACAAGATATTAAATTACCCCAACAAAATTCAAGCAAAAGATTTCGAGAATTGGGTGCAAGAAAGGGGGCTTTACTTCTTGACAAAAGTAGATGAGAATTATAGAAAAGTATTCAAGGGGAATGACCCGAATGAAAAAGAAAGTGATGGTATATTAATTACTTGCCAATACGGCAAGGGAACATTTACCTATACAGGTATTTCTTTCTTTAGGCAGTTACCAGCAGGTGTGCCTGGTGCATATAAGTTGTTTGCTAATATTATAAGTCAATCTCGTTAATATGTTGGGCCTCGACTGGATAGTATTGTTTGCTACATTATTGTTTATAGTATTATATGGAATTTACAAAAGTAGAGGCAAGAAAAATTTAGATTCATATTTACTTGCTAATCGAGAAATGCCTTGGTATAATGTTGGACTCTCGGTAATGGCAACTCAAGCAAGTGCGATTACTTTTTTATCAGCACCAGGACAAGGGTTTACAGATGGTACACGCTTTGTGCAGTTTTATTTCGGATTGCCGTTGGCGATGATTGTATTGTGTATTACATTCATTCCTATATATCATAGATTAAAAGTTTATACAGCCTATGAATATTTAGAACAAAGGTTTGATGTAAAAACAAGAAGCTTTACAGCATTCTTATTTCTTATTCAAAGAGGAGTATCTACAGGCATTACTATTTATGCTCCTTCTATTATACTTTCAACCTTATTAGAAATACCGCATTATTATACAACAAGTATTATTGGTGTATTAGTTATTCTCTATACAGTTTATGGAGGCACTAAAGCAGTTTCACATACTCATTTCCTACAAATGTTTATCATATTCTCAGGAATGTTTATCGCCGGTTATATGATCATTAAATTACTACCTGAAGGCTTTGGTTTTTCAGAAACTTACCATTTAGCAGGTGAGTTAGGCAAACTAAATACAATTGATACAAAATTAGATTGGAATAATAAATATAATTTATGGTCAGGCTTATTAGGTGGTTTTTTCTTAGCACTCTCATACTTCGGTACTGACCAATCACAAGTTGGTAGATACCTAGCAGGGAAATCTATTAGAGAGAGTAGGATGGGACTTTTAATGAACGGACTAGTAAAAATTCCAATGCAATATTCTATTTTATTAATTGGTGCATTACTAGTAGTATTTTATCAGTTCTATTCAGCACCATTATATTTTAATGAACAAGCTGTAAAAGAAATTAGAGAAAGCAAATACGCTTCAAAGTTTGACTCACTTGAAAATGTAGCATCAGTATTAGCTAAAGAAAAAAGCGTAAGTATAAATTTATTATCTCAAGCCTACCAAAATAATAATGATGAACAAGCTGCAATAGAAGTTTCAAAATTGAAAAGCTATGAATCAACATATCAAATATTAAGAAAAGAAACCAAGAGTATGTTTAATGAAGCAAAGCTCTTAAATGATGCTGATGATAGTAATTATATATTTTTAAATTTTGTGATGCATTACATGCCGAAGGGTTTAGTCGGATTAATTATTGCAATTATATTTTTAGCATCTATGGGTTCAACAGCATCAGGCCTGAGTTCATTAGCCTCTACTACATGTGTTGATGTATACAAAAACTTGATTAATAAAAATAATACTGATAATAATTATGTGAATGCTTCAAGATATTTTACTGTTGCTTGGGGTGTGTTCTGTATGTTTGTCGCTTTTTTTGCAGGCAAATTGGGCAATCTTATTGAAGCTGTAAATATTTTAGGCTCTCTTTTTTATGGTACTATTTTGGGGATATTTATAGTAGCTTTTTATTTTAAAAAACTTGGGGCAAATGCAGTGTTCTATGGCGCATTGATTGCAGAACTTATTGTATGTTTAGTTTATTATTTTGACTTAACTGCATTCTTATGGTTAAATGTAATAGGATGCTTAGGCGTTGTGGTCTTCGCATACCTATTACATTTAACTGCAAAGCGTTAAAGTTGTTTTTCTAAATCTTCACGACTTAAAAATCCGATATGAGAAAATGTTCTAGTGTTCTTTTTGTAAACAAAAATAGTTGGTAATGCATCAACACCTAATTGTTTACATAACTCTGCATTATTGTCTGCATCAATTTTAATTATTTCTACTTTATCAGACATAGTATTTTTCATGTCAGCTAAATATGGTGCCATTTTCTTACATGGTGCACACCATTCAGCATAAATATCTACTACTACAACTTTGTCGCTTTTTGTTAATGCGTTGAATTGTTCTAATGTTAAATTTTGATGAGAAGAATTATTAGAAGTATTTGCTCCTGTAGCTTCACCTTTTTCTTCAGGTAAATTTGAAGCTCTCCATTTCATCATGCCTCCATTCAACTCAACTATATTTTTAAAACCAGATTCTTTCATGAAATTTACTGCGCTAGCGCTTCTTCCTCCACTCATACAATAAACATAATATGTTTTATTTGGATCTAATGTTTTTAACATTGTCTCTGCACTGTTAGAATTCCAATCTATATTCAAAGACTTAGAAATATGCCCGCCTGTATATTCTCCTGGTGTTCTTACATCTAATAATACTCCGTTTTTATCAGCTTCAAATGCAGCTTTAAATTCAGTTGGAGCTAATTTAGTTATACCCTGTTGTCCATTGCTACAGGCAATTGTGAAAATTGTAAAGCATGCAGCTAACAATATATTTGTAATTTTTTTCATGATTTATTTACCTAATAATTTATTTAATGCTAATTCTTGTTCCTTAGTTATATTACTATTTCTTTCTAATTTATATTTTACATTCGGATTTTTAGATACAGTAATTTCAATTGTTTTCAATATGCCATCTCTACTTACTAATACCGATATCTTGTCATTTACTTTTTTCAATGCTAATGCCTTTGTTAAATCTTCAACTCTATAGTTATCAATAGCAATTATCTCGTCATTGACATTTATTCCTGCTGAATAAGCCGGACCGTTTTTTGAAACTGTAGTAATATTTAGTTTACCATTTGTATTAGTTGCATTTATACCCAAATAACTTTCATTTTTATTTGCATTTTGATTAACTAATTTGAGTCCGACAATTGATAAATAATTTTCAAAATTGATACTAGCAGTTCCATCTATAACTTCTGCATAAAATTTATCTAAGTTTCTTCCAGTAAATTTTTCTGCAGCTTGTTTAAATGTGTTATTATCAAATCCTACATTTTTCTTCTCGTAATATTCTTTATACAGGAACTTCATTAAATCATCTAAGTTCTGTTTCCCGTTTGAATGCTCAATGATCATTAAATTTATCAACAATGCAGCAATACTTCCTTTGTCGTAATAAGATACTTGTGAGTTGTTAGAGTTTTCGTTTCTTCTGTAATATTTTATCCAGGCATCAAAACTCGATTCACTCAACGCTTGTATTTTATCACCTGGTAAATTCACTTGAGCAGATATTTCATTTGCTAAAATTTCTAAGTATTTATCTTCTGAATAATATCCTGCTCTTTTAACAATCCAATTATCATAATAAGCAGTGAAACCTTCAGATACCCATAATAAATGAGTGTAGTTTTCTTGGTCATAATCAAATGGACCTAATACACTTGGTCTAAGTCTCTTTACATTCCATAAATGGAAATATTCATGTGCCACTAGTCCTAAAAAGCTGTTGTATGAATTTTCAGCACTATATGCATTTCTTTGTACTAATAAACTTGTTGAGTTCAAATGCTCTAATCCCCCGCCACCACTATTAACGTTATAAACTAAAAATGTATAATTTTTTACGGGGTTTTTACCAAATACAGAATTCGCTGTTTCAATAATCTTGATGAAATCTTTTTTGATTTTTTCTTTATCGTAAGTGCCCGGTCCTACCATTGCAACATAATGAGGTATACCTAATGCTTCAAATTCGATGATATCTTGATTGCCGATCTCTATAGGTGAATCTGCTAAAATATCGTAATCATCCGCATATAATTTAAATGGATTGTTTTTATCATGAGCTAAACCACATGATATTTTCTTCCAATTTTCTCTAGGTATAATATTGACTTCAGACTTTAGGTTTTTATAGCCATCAACGTACATGAAAATATTCGAGCCGTTTAATGCTGCATGTGATTCATCTACAAAACTTGTTCTTACAGTTAATTCGAATGCATATACTCTGTAATTAATCTTTATAATACCACTCGTGTTGTTGAGCTTCCACGTATTTTTATTGATTTTTTCAATCTTGATGTTTCCATTGTTAGAACTTGCTTGTACACTTTCAACGTGTCGAGCAAACTCTCTTATAAGATATGAACCCGGTGCCCACACTGGCAGTTTAATTTCTAATTCCTTCTCTTTGAATCCACTGATTTCCATTTCTACATCTACGTAGTGGGCTTGTGCTTCAGGAAAAGTTAATTTGTACTTTATACTTTCAGCCATTAGTTCTGAAATACTGCTCATAATCAATACTATTAATACGATTCTTTTCATTTATGTGTTAAGTTTTACTTAATTAGTAACAATTATACAAAAATAGACCATTTGTTTAATTAAGCTCCTATATTAAACAGAATTATATTATAAATGTTGTAACATTTAGCTTTATCTTTGCGCATCTATCAAAAAATAATTATTCAATGAATATCAAGATATTAGGTATCAAACCAATTCTTTTAACAGCCACTGTAATTATATTACTCTCGGCATGTAATAAGTCTGATTCTGCTGGAGACAAAAAATCACAAGGAGGCAAAATGAATCTGAAAGTAGCAGCAAACTACATTGTGATTAGAGATACTACTTTGAAAGAAAGTATAGTAATAACTGGTAATATACAAGCAGACGAATCAGTCGATTTAAGAACTGAGAGTGCTGGTAAGGTGACTAAAATATTTTTTTCGGAAGGTGCTAAAGTAAATCAAGGTGAGCTTTTGTTGAAAATTAATGATCAAGAACTTAAAGCGCAATATGATAGAGCAAAAGCTAGACAGAAGTTAGCAGAAGAGCAAGAATATCGTCAAAGAATATTACTAAAGAAAGAAGCAATCTCACAACAAGAATATGATATAGTATTTACAGAGTTACAATCATTAAAAGCAGAGACAGAATTAATAAATGCTCAATTAGCTAAAACAGAATTGCGTGCTCCATTCGCCGGTCAATTAGGATTAAGAATGATATCTGTTGGTGATTATATAACACCTACAAGTACAATTACTAAGTTAGTAAAGAATGATAAAGTGAAAATTACATTTTCTATTCCTGAGAAATATTCAAATAGCATGAAAAAAAATGCTGAAATAATTTTTATGGTAGAAGGTAATGATAAAAAATACAAGGCGAATGTTTATGCAATCGAGCCAATGATTGACGAAAATACAAGAACCTTACAAGTACGTGCTATCGCGAATAATGATGGTGAGCTCATACCTGGTTCTTTCTCTAAAGTTGAATTAGAGTTAAAAGAAATAAAGAATGCAATACTAGTTCCGAATCAAGCAATCATTCCAATTTTAAAAGGAAAGAAAGTATATACTGTTGATAATGGGTTAGCAAAAGAAGTTATTATAGAAACAGGCATACGTAACGATCAATTTATACAGGTAACGTCAGGACTTAATGTTGGTGACACAGTAATTACAACAGGTATTATGTCTATCAAAAACGGATCGAAATTAATTCTAAAATAATGAGTTTATCAACAACAAGTATAAAGAAACCAGTACTTACCATCGTGATGAATATACTCATCATGTTATTTGGTTTTATTGGGTATAAATATTTAGGAGTTAGAGAATTTCCATCCATTGATCCGCCTATTGTTTCAGTGAGAACAAATTACCCAGGGGCGAATTCTGATATTATAGAATCACAAATTACTGAACCTTTAGAAAAAGTAATTAATAGCATTGATGGTATAAAAAATATTTCTTCATCAAGTAATCAAGGCTCAAGTATTATTACAGTAGAATTCAATTTGAGTAAAAATATTGATGAAGCAGCGAATGATGTTCGCGACAAAGTATCTCAAGCAGTAAGAACTTTGCCTAAAGACATAGACGGATTACCAGTTGTTTCTAAAGCAGATGCTAACTCTGATGCAATTCTTTCAATGACATTGCAAAGTGATACACGTTCACAATTAGAGGTGAGTGACTATGCAGAAAATGTAATATCTCAGCGTCTTCAAACAATACCTGGTGTAACGAGTATACAAATTTGGGGGCAAAAGAGATATGCCATGCGATTATGGTTAGACCCAATAAAATTATCTGCATATAGACTTACTCCACTAGATGTTAAGATAGCATTAGATAAAGAAAATGTTGAATTACCCTCGGGTAAGATTGCAGGAAATTCAACAGAACTAACAGTAAAAACAAGTGGTAATTTAAGCACTGAAGAAGAATTTAATAATTTAATTATTAAGAATGATGCTGAAAAATTAATTCGTTTAAGAGATGTTGGCTATGCAACATTAGGTGCTGAGAATGAAGAATCAATGCTTAGAGAATCAGGTATACCGATGATTGGTATGGCATTAGTACCACAACCTGGCGCAAACTACTTAGACATCGCAGATGAATTTTATAAACGATATGATCAAATTGAAAAAGAATTACCCAAAGATTATCGTTTAAACATAGCACTTGATAATACTGTATTTATTAGACAATCAATTACTGAGGTTGCAGAGACATTGATTCTATCATTAATTTTAGTAATTGCAATTATCTATTTGTTTTTTAGAGATTGGAGTATTGCATTACGCCCTTTAATTGATATACCTGTAGCCCTAATTGGTACATTCTTCGTGATGTATTTGATGGGCTTCTCAATTAACGTGTTAACATTATTAGCAATTGTACTAGCGACTGGATTAGTAGTAGATGATGGTATAGTCGTAACAGAAAATATTTTTAAAAAAATAGAAGAAGGATATTCTCCTTTAGAGGCCGCTATTAAAGGATCCAACGAAATATTTATGGCGGTTATTTCTATTTCTATAACACTAGCTGCTGTGTTTTTGCCGATTATTTTTTTAGAGGGCTTCGTCGGACAATTATTCAGAGAGTTTGGGGTCGTAATTGCATCAGCTGTGTTAATATCTGCATTTGTTTCTCTTACTCTAACACCAATGTTAAATGCAAAGTTGATGAAAAACGGTCACCGTAAAAGTAAGTTTTACGAATGGTCAGAACCATTCTTTGTAAATATGGTGAATGCATACTCTAGAACACTTGATAAGTTTTTGAAAAATCGAGTAGTTGCATTAGTAGTTTTATCAATATGTTTTCTAATAATATTTTTTGTCGGTAAAGAATTGCAATCAGAGCTATCACCTTTAGATGACAGAAGTGCATTACAGCTTTCAATTTCAGCGCCTGAAGGAGCATCGTTTGAATATACAGATTATTATATGTTAAAATTAGCTCAGACTTTAATGGATTCTGTACCTGAAAAGAAAATAGTTTTGACTGTAACATCACCAGGTTTTACAGGATCTGGTGCGGCAAATACCGGTTTTGCAAGATTAAGATTAGTAGAACCTCATGAACGTAATCGCACACAAACACAAATTGCAAATGCTATAACAAATGCTACCAAGAATATGACTGAAGCTAAAGCTTTTGTAATACAACAACAAACAATATCTTCGGGTGGTAGAAGAGGTGGCTTACCTGTACAATATGTTTTGCAGGCTCCGAATTTTGAAAAGTTACGAGAGGTCTTACCTAAATTTATGGAGAAGGCTCAACAAAATCAAACCTTTACTATGGTAGATGCTGATCTTAAATTTAACAAGCCTGAATTATCAGTTGAAATTGACAGAGAGAAAGCGAAAAGTTTAGGAGTTTCTATTATTGATATAGCACAAACATTACAGTTAGCTTTAAGCGGACAGAGGTTTGCATATTTCAATATGAATTCAAAACAATATTCAGTAGTTGGTCAATTCGATCGATTAAATAGAGATGAGCCTATAGACCTAACATCCATATTTGTTAGAAATAATAAATCAGAATTAATTCAATTAGATAATTTAATTAAACTAAAAGAACAAAGCAGTCCGCCACAGCTTTATCACAACAATCGTTTTATGTCTGCAACTGTATCTGCAGCATTAGCACCAGGTAAAACTATTGGTGATGGTATTGAAGAAATGGATAAAATTGCCGATGAAGTTTTAGACGAGTCATTCTCAACATCATTAGCAGGTACATCTAGAGATTTTGCTGAAAGTAATTCAAATATTTTATTCGCATTCATTTTATCTTTAATACTAATTTATTTAATTCTTGCAGCACAATTTGAAAGTTTCATCGACCCTTTTATTATTATGATTACAGTGCCACTTGCAATCGCTGGTGCAGTTTTATCGTTATGGGTCTTTAATCAAACACTAAATATATTTAGTCAAATCGGAATAATAATGTTGATAGGCTTGGTGACCAAAAATGGTATATTAATCGTTGAGTTTGCTAATCAATTAAAGCTACAAGGATTGCAAATGTCAGATGCCATTCGTCAAGCATCAGCTGCAAGACTTCGACCAATTTTAATGACAAGCTTAGCGATTGCACTAGGGGCTTTGCCAATTGCATTATCTATTGGAGCTGCAGCTAAAAGTAGAGTAGGCTTAGGGATTGTAATTATTGGAGGTACTATATTTTCTTTGATATTAACTTTATATATTATTCCGGCAGTATATACTTATATGTCAAGAACTAAAAAACTTGATACAGTAAATTATGAAGCTTTAGAGAATTAAAAAATGAATAAAAAAAATTACATTATATATTTATTTGTTTCCTGTTTTATATTCTTTTTCACAACAGTCTCTGCACAACAGAAATTAAGTTTGAATGAAAGTATACAAATCGGACTAGAAAACAATTATTCAATTAAAATTGCGAAAAATCAAGAGGCAATAAGTGTCGAATCTCGTAAAGCCGGACGATCTGCTATTATGCCAAAAGTAGATGCTAATGCAAGTTTAAATCAAAGTATCAACGATACTCGACAAGTATTTGTAACAGGTGGAATTAACGAGAGAGATGCTGCAAAAACAACTATACAAAATGCAAATGTATTAATGACCTGGACATTATTTGATGGATTAAAGATGTTTGCAGCCTACGATAAATTAAAAGAACTTGAAAAGCTAGGAGAAGTAAATACTAAAGCGATGTTGCAAAATATTGTAGCCGATATAATTATTAATTACTACGCCATTGTAGCATCTCAAGAACAAATGAAGGCGAGTAAAGAAGCGTTAGAAGTTTCTAAATCTCGATTAACCATTGCTGAAAATAAGAGTAATGTTGGATCGGGTTCAACATTAGATTTATTAAATGCAAAAGTTGATTACAACGCCGATTATAGTACATATTTAAAGCAACAAGAAACCTTAAAGAATCTAAAAATCAGATTCAATGAATTATTGATATTGCCAATTGATAATTCATTTGAATTGACTGATACAATACCTCAAGCTACTATTTTAGATATAAATAGTATGTATGAAAGATTGAAAGATCAAAATCCTCAATTGATATCAGCTAAAAGTAGACAGAGAATTGCTGAGCTAAATGTTAAAGAAGTAGCGGCCGATAGATACCCAACATTACGTTTAAATTCAGGTTATAATTTTAATAATCAAAATGCTGAAGCAGGGTTTTTCATAGAAAATAGAAATCAAGGATTTAATTATGGAATTTCTGCTTCAATTAACATTTTCAACGGGCTGCTACAAAGCAAGAGAGAGAAAATTGCTAAAATAGAGTCACAAACTGCTGAAATGGATTATTTAAGTACTAAACAAAATCTTGAAGCAAACTGGAATACTTTAGTGACTTCTTATCAGAATAATTCAACACTCTTGCAATTAGAAGGTGAAAATCAACAAGTTTCAAAAAGGAATTTAGAAATCAGTATCGATAAGTATAAGTTGGGTGGCATATCATCTTTTCAATTAAGAGAAGCCCAGAGAAGTTATATTGAGGCAAATAGTAGATTTGTAAATGCACTTTATCAATATAAGCTAGCCGAAACTAGCCTTTTGGAATTGGCGGGTGATTTAGTAAAGTAGATAGATTCAAATTATATTAAACTAATTTCAATAAATGGTGTTATATGGTCAAGATGAATAAGTTCTCAATAAAAGACATCGAAACCATTACCGGCATTAAGTCTCATACAATTCGAGTATGGGAGCAACGATATAATTTATTGCACACTAAGCGTTCAGATACAAACATTAGGTATTATGATGATGAAGATTTGAAGTTTTTATTAAACGTTTCAATACTCAATGATTCAGGTATTAAAATATCAGAAATAGTAAAAATGACCTCAGCAGAAATGGCTGAAAAGGTTGAAAAACTTAGTGAAGTAGAGAATAATTTCACTTGTCATATTCAATCCTTAGTTAAGAATTCTTTAGATTTGAATGAATTAGAATTCAAAAAATCCTTACTGCAGTCTGTAAAAAAGATTGGTTTTGAGCAAACTATCATTCAGGTTATTTACCCATTTCTACATAAGGTTGGTATAATGTGGCAAACTGGTATGATTAATCCAGCTCAAGAACATTTTGCAACAAACCTTATCAAACAAAGACTAATACTTGCTATTGATTCTGTAAAACCTATAGAGTTAAATTCTCCTAAAAGATTTCTGTTATTCTTGCCAGAAAATGAATATCATGAGATTGCATTATTATTTGCATATTATATAATTAAGCAACACGGACACAAGGTATTATATCTCGGTCAAAGTCTTTCGCTAGCATATGTAAACGAAGTCATTGAATCGTATCGCCCTGATTATATTTTCTCGATTTTAACCAATTCAATTAATAATTCAGATTTACAACACTCAGTTCAGTCGTTTGTTGATTTCTTCCCAAACCAAACGATTTTATTGGCCGGATCAGCTATGAAAGAGTATAAAATCAAAGAAACTGACAATCTAATAAACTTACAAGATGTTGCAGATTTGTTATCGTTTCTAAATCAAGTAGATATGACTTACGCTAGTGTGTCATAATATTGCCTTATTTCTTATAAAAAAGGCATTTTAATTCGTAATTTCGCAGACGTTTTAGAAAAACATGGATAAGTTAAGCTATTTAAACAATAATTCTACAGAATATATCGAAGCTCTGTATGAATCATATAAAGAAGATCCTGAGTCAGTTGACTTCGGATGGCAGAAATTTTTTGAGGGTTTTGAGCTAGGAAGAAGTGGTGATGCATCGTCAGTAACCATGGAAACACCCGACCATTTCTTAAAAGAAATTGGTGTATTGAATATGATAAATGGTTACCGTTCACGCGGACATTTATTTACGAAGACTAATCCAGTTAGAGAACGTAGAAAATATTTTCCTGGTAAAGAAATTTCTCAATGGGGATTATCTGATGCAGACCTCGAAACAGTATTCAATGCTGGTGTAGAAGTAGGATTAGGTCCAGCGAAATTAAAAGACATTCTTGCATTACTCGAGCAAACCTATTGCCAGTCAATTGGTGTCGAATTTATGTTTATCAGACATCCTGAAAGAATAAAATGGTTCTTAGATAAACTCGAAAAAAATAGAAACACCCCTAATTTTAGTATTGAAGAGAAAAAACAAATCTTACATAAATTAAATCAAGCAGTAATATTTGAAAACTTTTTGGGCACTAAATTTTTAGGGCAAAAAAGATTTTCGTTGGAAGGTGCTGAATCATTAATACCTGCGATGAACGCAGTAATTGAGAAGGGCGCTGACTTAGGTTTGAAAGAATTTGTGATAGGTATGGCACATAGAGGAAGACTAAATGTGTTAGCCAATATCATGAATAAAACTTACAAAGAAATTTTCAAAGAATTTGAAGGTAAGTTTAATGAAGATGATCCATTTGGTGGTGATGTTAAATATCATTTAGGGTATTCGACAGATATTAAAACATCTACAGGTAAAGAAGTTCATTTAAGTTTATCTCCAAATCCTTCGCATTTAGAGGCGGTTGACCCTGTTGTTGAAGGCATGGTAAGATCTAAAATTGATCATAAATATAATGGTGATTTATTAAGTATTGCACCAATATTAATTCATGGTGATGCGTCAGTAGCTGGACAAGGAATTGTTTACGAAGTGATACAGATGGAAAAACTTGACGGTTATAAAACCGGAGGTACCATCCACCTAGTAATTAATAATCAAATCGGGTTTACTACAAATTATAAAGATGCGAGATCAAGTACATATTGTACCGATGTTGCAAAGACAACACTATCGCCAGTATTCCACGTGAATGGTGATGATGTTGAAGCACTAGTGCATGCAATTCAAATGGCTGTAGAATATCGTCAGAAATATCATACTGATGTATTTATAGATATTTTATGTTATCGTAGATACGGACATAATGAATCAGACGAACCTCGTTTCACTCAACCTTTATTATATAAGGCTATTGAGAAACATCCGAATCCGAGAGAAATATATGTCAAGAAATTAAATGAACAAGGTTCGATTGATGCTGATCTTGCGAAGCAGATGGATAAAGAGTTTCGTCAACATTTACAAGAGCGATTGAATGAAGCTAAACAAGAAGATAAGACTCTTGTAGAACCTTTATTCCAAGGTGCATGGAAAAATTTTAGATTCTCTACTCCTGAAGATTTCAAAACTACTTTTAAAACTAAAGTAGATGAAAAAACATTTTTAAGCATAGCTGATAAAATAAGCACCCTTCCGAAGGATAAAAAATTCTTAAATAAAATTGAGAGATTATTTGCCGATAGAAATAAGATGGCAAAAGAATCTAAAGTTTTTGATTGGGCAATGGCTGAGTTGATGGCTTATGCAACTTTGATGAATGAAGGGTATGATGTGAGATTGAGCGGACAAGATGTTGAGCGTGGTACGTTCTCACATAGACATGCTGTTGTGAAAATTGAAGATTCAGAAGAAGAATATATACCATTACAAAACGTTTCAGAAAAACAAGCACCATTTTATATTTATAATTCTCATTTATCGGAGTATGGTGTATTAGGTTTCGAATATGGTTATGCAATGGCATCGCCAAATACATTAACAATTTGGGAAGCTCAATTTGGAGACTTCTTTAATGGAGCACAAATTATTGTTGACCAATTTGTAACGAGCGCTGAGTTTAAGTGGAGAAGATCGAATGGCCTGGTAATGTTATTGCCACATGGTTATGAAGGTCAAGGTCCGGAACATTCATCAGGTAGAATTGAAAGATTTTTAGAGATGTGTGCGAACGATAATATTCAAGTAGCAATTTGTAGTACACCAGCGAATTATTTCCATTTATTAAGAAGACAAATGGTACGCCCTTTCCGCAAACCTCTAGTAGTATTTACACCAAAGAGTTTATTGCGTCACCCGGCATGTGTAAGTGCACTTGAAGAATTTACAAAAGGCAACTTTCAAGAAGTGATTGATGATGCAAGTGTAAAAGCGAAAGATGTAAAGAGAGTATTATTGTGTTCTGGTAAAATTTATTATGAATTATTAGATCGTAGAGAGAAAGATGGAAGAACGAAAGATGTAGCGATTATAAGACTAGAACAATTATTCCCATTGCCAGTAGATCAACTTGAGGCACTAAAAGCAAAGTATTCGAAGGCTACAGAATTTTTCTGGGTACAAGAAGAACCAAGAAACATGGGAGCTTGGCCATACTTAGTAAGATTAATGCGTAAAGAAAATATTGAAGTTATTTCTAGAAAAGAAAGTAGTAGTACAGCAACAGGATATAACAAACAGCATTTATCACAACAAGATTATATTTTATATAAAGCATTTACAAACGATAAATAATAAGATTAGAAATTTTCTATAATCAGAAATAAAATGAAACTAGAAATTAAAGTACCACCAGTAGGCGAATCAATTTCAGAAGTGACTTTATCAAGATGGATAAAGCAGAGTGGTGATTATGTAGAAATGGATGAAATTATTGCAGAGTTAGAATCTGACAAAGCAACTTTTGAATTAACAGCTGAACAAGCAGGTGTGTTGAACACTGTTGCATCAGAAGGCGACACATTAGCTATTGGTGCATTAGTATGTAACATAGATACAGATGCAAAAGCAAGCGCTAGTAAACCTGCTGATAAGCCTGTTGAAAAAGCAGAAGTAAAAACTGTAGAGACTAGTAATAAAGAATCTTATGCAAGTGGACATCCTTCACCAGCTGCAGCTAAGATTTTAGCAGAGAAAGGTGTTGATGCTGGTTCTGTGAACGGTACCGGTAAAGATGGTAGAATAACAAAAGAAGATGCTTTGGCTGCTAATGCATCTAAAGTAGAAAAAGCAAAGCCTGAAATAAAAACTAATACAGAAGCACATGTTGCTGGTTCAAGAAATGCTCGTAAAGAGAAAATGTCGTCGCTTCGTAAAACAGTAGCTAAGAGATTAGTTGCCGTTAAAAATGAAACTGCTATGTTAACTACATTCAATGAAGTTGACATGCAACCTATCATGGATATCAGAGCGAAATACAAAGATAAGTTCAAAGAAAAACATGGAGTTGGTTTAGGCTTTATGTCATTTTTTACAAAAGCTGTTTGTGAAGCGTTAAAAGAATTTCCAGCTGTAAATGCTCAAATTAACGGGGAAGAAATCGTTTATCATGATTTCGTAGACATGTCTATCGCAGTTTCTGCACCTAAAGGTTTAGTTGTACCTGTAATTAGAAATGCTGAGTCTATGAGTTTAGCACAAATCGAAAAAGCAGTTGCAGAATTAGCTGGAAAGGCTAGAGATAATAAATTAACAATTGAAGAAATGACAGGTGGAACCTTTACTATCACTAATGGTGGTGTATTCGGTTCGATGATGTCTACTCCAATTATTAATTCACCTCAATCAGCGATATTAGGTATGCATAACATTGTTGAAAGACCAATGGCTGTTAACGGACAAGTGGTAATAAAGCCAATGATGTATTTAGCTCTTTCTTATGATCACAGAATTATTGATGGTAGAGAATCTGTTGGTTTCTTAGTGAAAGTGAAGCAATATTTAGAAGACCCACAACGATTATTGTTAGGGGTATAAATAATAGGCGGTTAATATTTTAACCGCCTTTTTTATTTAACATTTTATTATTTTTAGAACATGAAAAAATCGATTCTTTTTTTAATAGCTATAATTCTTAACACATCAGTCTTTGCGCAAAAGCTTAGCGCCGATCAAGCAAAAGCTGATTTGACATTTTGTTATGATGTCTTAAAAGTTGCTCATCCATCATTGTATAGATATACTAAAGAAGAAGAATACAATTGGGTATTTGACTTTTTAAAAAGAGGGATTGTTGATTCTATAAATAGATCAGAATTAGCTGAGAAAATTAATGTTTTGTTGTCAACTGCTAGATGCGTTCACACTTCTGCATCAAATTCGTTTACTCCCTATTCTAAACATTATTTTAATTTTAATTTAATTATTAGCAAGGGTAAATTATATGCAAGAAATATAAAAGAGCTTTCACCTGATACTTCTCTCATAAAAATTATATCTATTAATAACATCCCTACAATAGAAATTGTAAGTAGAATGATGATGCTAAAATCTGGTGACGGTTTTTCAAATACTTTTAACGAAGCAATATTATCTGATAGATTTAATTCTTTTTTTAATGTTTTATACAAAGTGCCTGTTATCTGTAGTGTTGAGTTTGAAACCAAAGCAGGTATTAAAAAAATACCAATTGAAAGAACTCTTAAGTATACAGCTAAATCAATTGACTTTACATGGGAACCCTGGGCGAATGCTGACTCTATGAATGCTGCGTATCTTTTAAAAAATAAAAATTATAAATCTGTGCGAGTTTTAAGAATTACTTCTTTTAAGAAAAATTCTAAAGCATTTTATCAAAGAGTTTTTGCTAAAATGGAACAAGATTCAGTTAAAAAACTAATTATAGATTTAAGAGGTAATACAGGTGGAAATATATATCATGCATTCGAATTATTAAATCATCTAATAGCTCAAGACTTAACAATGTACGCTGAGCGGGAAAAGAATATAGAACTTAATAAGTATTTGAAATTCAAAGGATATGTGCAGTGGTATTTGGGTAAAATGCTTTATGATGTTTATCCGAATGGGCAACGCTGGTCAGAAGGGAATCTTAAAAAATATAGATATAGCTTTAAATCTAAGAAAAGCAAAAACTTCAATCCAGAATTAATAGTGCTTATTGATGGGCAATCTGTTTCTTCAGCAAGTCTAACTGCAGCTTACTTGAAGTTTTATACAAAAGCAAAATTCATTGGTACCGAAACTGGTGGAACTTTTGTAGGTAATAATGGACGCACTTTTCCAGAAGTAATATTGCCTAATTCTGGTATAAAGATTAGAGTGCCATTGCACAGAATCAATTATTTCCCAGGAGTGCCGGATGCTGGTAGAGGCGTAATCCCTGATATTTATTTAAATGAACTGTATAACAAGAAAGACCAAGAAATATTCTTCAAAAGACAAATTTTAGATTAGATTATATACAATATTCTTTACCTTTATATAAATCATATTACTTATGGCTAAAAAGGAAGAACTCCATCTAGATTGCGAGCATTGCTCAGCTAGATTTCAATCAATATTTTGTCATTTAACACATGACGACCTTAAGTTAGTTAACCAAAATAAATGGTGTCAAAACATCAAAAAAGGCCAACAGATTTTTTCAGAAGGAGCATATCCTCATGGCATCTTTTGTGTTAACAATGGTAAAATAAAAATACATCAAATGGGCCTAGAAGGCCGAGAGCAAATAGTTCGTCTTGCTAAAGAAGGAGATGTAGTTGGTTATAGAGCCTTGTTAAGTGGAGACTCTTACACAAGTAGCGCTACAGCTTTAGATGATTGCTCAATATGCTTTATTCCAAAAAATGTTTTCATGGAATTAGTTGAAAAGAATAAAGAACTTTCAATGCAAATTATTCAATTGCTTTCGAAAAATCTTCGACAAGCTGAAAATACAATTTTACATCTCGCACAAAAGTCGGTACGTGAGAGAATGGCTGAGGCACTATTGTTTCTTAAAGAAATGTATGGTGTTGAAAATGATGGTTCTACTTTAACAGTTAGCCTATCACGAGAAGAACTAGCAACTCTTGTAGGCACAGCTACAGAAACAGCTATTAGATTGTTATCTGAATTCAAATCAAATAATATGTTAGAATTCGTTGGTAAGAAGATTAAAATTATTAATCACAAAGAATTGCTGAAAACAGCAAACCTAGATGAATAATTCTATGCCTTTTCGAATTTCTTGAATTTAACATTTGCCATTGGATAGTCTTTACCTAAAATGAAGTTGTACTTCTTTTGTAATTCCTCATTCATTATGTAAGGCTGATGTATTAAGTTGTTCGGTAGATTTTCTAATATTGGGATCCATAATTTTACATACTCAGCTTTCGAATCATAGTCGTAAGCCTGCTTAACAACATTGAAATATCTTTCTTCTCTTGGGTCATTGCCAACACCAGCTAAATAAGACCAATTGCCCCAGTTTGAAGCAGGATTATAATCGATTAACATCTCTTCAAAATAAGCAGCTCCTTTGGTCCAGGTTACATGTAAATCATTAATCAAAAAACTTGCAACATTCTGTCTGCCGCGATTACTCATAAAGCCAGTATGTTTTAACTCTAACATATTTGCATCAATAAATGGAACTCCAGTTTTACCATCTTTCCATTTTTCAAATAATTCATCTTCATTTACAGCAATGTTTGTTCTCTTTACTTTTCTTATCCCGTCTTCTCTGAACATTGCATTACCATATTTCTTAAACATGAATCTGAAATAATCTCTCCAAAGTAATTCAAAATACAACCAATATGTAGAATCATTTTCGATGCGCTCCTCTTCGTATTTTTTAATCTCCCAATATACTTTTCTCGGTGAGATACATCCAAATGATAAGGCTGCAGAAAACTTCGATGAATAGTCAGCACCAATCAATCCGTTTCTCGTTTGTTTATAAATTTTCAATAAATCCCTTACCCAAAAGTAATCTTTCAGTCTTTCTAATGCTTCCGATTCTCCACCCTTGTATGTCAATGCGGTTCTATTGTCAATTATTACATCTTCATACCCAAGTTCCATCAATGACGGAACTCCTGATTTCTCTAGCGATTCAGGAATTTTAATATTTTTTGGAGTCTCAAAACACTGACGAACTATTGAGTCTCTTTCTACTCTTTTTCTGAAATTTGTAAATACGTCTGGTATATCTTTTATTGGAAATGGTAAATCTTCTTTGTTATGTAATGTGTTGCCTAAATACAGAGTTAACGGTATTTTATGTTTCCATAAATTCAATTCTAATCTGTCAGCAATTTTTATTTCTTCGGATGCCACTTCTTTGAAAGCAACCACACATTCTGCTTTATATTTTATACATATTTCAGGTATTACTTCTTCAGGTTTACCAACACATACCAATAAATCTGATCCGATTTTATTTAATGTCTCCTTTAAGTTTTTTACTGACTCTAAATAAAAATTCATTCTGAATTTTCCAGTTTTGCGTGTGCCATGAGTAGTGATAGTATTCATTCGTGGATCAATACAAACTACCGGCAAAACAAATTCAGATTTGTTTACTGCTTCCACTAATGGCTGATGATCATGAACTCTCAAGTCATTACGAAACCAAACTACTGTTAATTTCTTCATATTTTTTATCTAGATCTTCTGCATCTTTCACTGCAATATTTCACTTCTTCCCAATTCTTTGCCCACTTTTTTCGCCATTGAAATGGTTTGTTACATACTAAACAAACCTTTATAGGCAATTCAGCTTTCCTTACCATTTTCATAATTTCAAAACAATTTATACAGTAACATGTTTGAATTTTGTTTAAGTTTTATATTAAAAAGATTAAACAAGAAGCATCCATTATTGTTATACTTCAAACAATTAAATATGTCAAATACAAAATCAATACTCGAAAGCCATGAAATGGCAGAAATGATGGGCGAAGAGCATATATCTACTTCTTTAGAGACTCCTTTAAGAGCCGATGCATTTGAATTAGATGATGATTTGAAAATCGAACTTATAGAAAAACATTTTAGAGAAATTATGAATGTGCTAGGATTAGACTTAAGTGATGATAGCTTAAAAGGCACACCACACAGAGTAGCAAAGATGTATGTGAAAGAGATATTCAGAGGTCTTAATCCTGCTAACAAGCCAAAAATCTCTATGTTCGACAATAAATATAAATACAATCAAATGTTAGTTGAGAAAAACATCACATTGTATAGTAACTGCGAACATCATTTTGTGCCAATTATTGGTAAGGCTCATGTAGCTTATATATCAAACGGACAAGTAATAGGTTTATCTAAAATAAATCGTATTGTACAATATTACTCTCAAAGACCTCAAGTACAAGAGAGATTAACAAAACAAATAGCTAACGAGCTGAAGCGTGTGTTACAAACAGACGATGTTGCCGTAGTTATAGATGCGCATCATTTATGTGTGTCATCTAGAGGGGTTGCAGATGTTAATTCAAGTACTGTTACTTCTGAATATAGCGGTCGATTTAATGATGCTGATGTGAGAAAAGAATTTCTACAATATATTGAAATGTAATTTATAATGGAAAGCTTAAGAGATAAACACGTTTTAATAGCCGGAGCTACAGGTGGTATCGGAAGTTACACAGCAAAATTACTCAAACAATCTGGTGCAATATTATATCTAGCAGCTCGTGATGAACAGAAATTATCTGATCTCGCAGCTGAACTAGAAGTACCATCGAATAGAACTTTTATCATGGATGTAAAGAGCTATGATAACATTACAAACATTGCTAGTTCGATTCATCAACAAGTTAATTCAATTGATATTTTAATTAATGCCACAGGAGTTGGAATAATTAAACCATTAGAAAATTTGACATCCGAAGATTTCTCTGAATCATTAAATGTAAACTTGGTAGGGGCGTTTAATTTATTAAAAGCTTTTTTGCCAAATATGAAAGAGAAAAAAACCGGACTTATTATCAATTTGCCTGGTGTGTTAGGTAAAACACCAATGGCTGGTGCAGCTGCATATTCAGCTTCTAAATACGGACTTAATGGAATGCTTAAATCAGTTAGAGAAGAGTTGAAAAGAACTGAGATTAGAATTACTAATATTTTTCTTGGTGGTACCGATACCCCTTTTTGGGATGAAATAGATTTAAGAGTACAGAAAGATAAATTTGTAACAGCCGAAGAAGCAGCAAAATCAATTTGGTTTTTATGTCAGCAACCAAGCTCAGGAGTGGTTTCTGAAATGGTTCTGCAACCATTTAATCATCAAGCAATATAAAATGATATCATTGACAAGTAAAGATTTTGATGAAATGCAAAAACGTTACAGAGCTACGTTTTTCAATTCATTGAACGGATTTAAAAGTTTAAGTTTAGTAAGTACAAAAGGGATTAATGGAGTTAATAATTTAGCTCCATTTAATTCTGTTATTCACATTGGAGCTAATCCGCCTTTTATCGGTTTAATTGCTCGACCAGAGACAGAAGAACATCAAACTTTAAAAAATATACGTGAAACTGGTTTTTATACTTTAAATCATGTTAACGCCTCTATAATGAATCAAGCCCATTTATGCAGTGCTAAATTCGATGCAGAAACATCAGAGTTTGCAAAAACTGGACTTACAGAGTATTATTCTGAAAATATTTTAGTGCCATATGTTTTACAGTCTAATATCAAAATCGGATTACAATTAGAATCAATAATTCCTATACCTTTAAATAATACTTCATTAGTAATCGGTAAAGTGATTGAAGTAATAATGAATGAAAACGTTATAGAACAAGATGGTTATGTTAAGTTAGATGATGCAGGTACAATTACTTGTTCAGGACTTGATAGTTACTTTAGCGTTAAACATATAGCGAGATTACCATACGCAACAACAAACTAATTTCAAACAATATTAATAAATATAGTTATGGCAAAGACAGATCTTAACGAAAAAATAAAATTAGCATATATAGATTATACTCTAAGTCATGGTAAAAGACCTGAGTCTGTTTATGTATTCATGAAAGACTTAAAATTGACAGAATCTGATTTTTACAAATATTATACAACTTTCGATGCCGTTGAATCATCTATTTGGAAATCTATATTTACAAATACACTTAGTACTATTAAATCTCAAGAAGTATTTGAGACATACTCTTCAAGAGAGAAAATGTTAGCATTCTATTTCGGCTTAGCTGAGAACCTAAAATCAAATAGAAGCTTTGTGACTTATACATTTAAAAGTACCAAGAAGGTACAATTCTCAACTCCATATTTTTTAAATGACTTTAAGAAATTGTTTGAAGATTTTGCTAAAGATGTGATTTCCGAAGGTATAAATACAGGAGAAATAATTGATAGAAAATTTTTGTCAGATAAATATAGTGATGCCCTTTGGTTACAACTAATGTTTGTCATCAACTTTTGGGTAGATGACCAGTCTACTGACTTCGAGCGTACAGACGAAGCGATAGAAAAAGGATTAAATGTAACATTTGATCTAATGGCTACATCTCCATTAGACAGTATGATTGAATATGGTAAGTTTCTGTTTAGAAATTCACCTATGCAAAAGTTTAAAATATGAAAGAACAAGAAAGTATTGCCTCTGGTAAGGTTGAAAGGTCTGCGAAGTTTATAAAAACAGGCATCAAAGTTGGAGGTAATTATTTAAAACATTATACAAAAAAATTATTTGATCCTGAATTAACAAAGGAACAATTAAATCTCGATAATGCATCTGATATATATAATTCATTAAGTGAATTAAAAGGTTCAGCATTAAAAGTTGCACAGATGTTAAGCATGGATAAAAATATTTTACCAAAAGCTTATCTAGATCAGTTTTCAAAATCTCAATATAACGCGCCTCCATTATCTGGTCCGCTAATCGTTAGAACTTTTAGTAAATACTTCGGTAAAAGTCCAGATAAAATCTTCGATAAATTCAATATGGTTTCATCTAATGCAGCTTCAATTGGTCAGGTGCATCAAGCCGAAATTAATGGTAAAAAAATAGCAGTTAAGATTCAATACCCAGGAGTTGCTGAAAGTATTTCTTCTGATTTAAAACTTGTAAAACCTTTTGCATTCAGATTATTGGGGATGTCTGAAAAAGAGCTAGACGTTTACATGAAAGAAGTTGAAGGGAAGATGCTAGAAGAGACCGACTACGAGTTAGAAGTTAGAAGATCTGAACAATTTGCAGAAGCATGCGCTCATTTAGAAAATATTGTATTCCCGAAGTTCTATCAAGAGTATTCTAGTAAAAGAATTATTTCGATGGATTGGATAGAAGGTAAGCACTTGAAAGAGTTCTTAGCTGATAATCCGAGTCAAGAACTAAAAAACAAGATCGGACAAGCGCTTTGGGATTTTTATAATTATCAGCAACATAAATTACGTGCCGTGCATGCAGATCCACATCCAGGTAATTTCTTAATTACACCTGATGAAAAGTTAGGTGTGTTAGACTTCGGATGTGTAAAAGAACTACCAGATGATTTCTATGATCCATTCTTCTCACTAACAAAGCAAGAAATATTGAATGATAAGCCTAAAGCGATTGAAGCTTTCAGAAAGTTAGAAATGATTCTTGATTCAGATAATGAAAATCAAATTGAGTTTTATTTCAAATGGTATAAAGCTATGATTTCATTATTCGCTGAACCATTCATGACTGATGAGTTTGATTTTAGTGATGAAAAATTCATGCGCTCGCTATATGAATTTGGAGAACAACTTGCAAGATTGCCTGAGTTTAAACAAGCAAGAGGCGTTAAACATTTTATTTATGTTAATAGAACTAACTTTGGTTTATATAGTATCTTGCATGAATTAAAAGCTAAAGTTCGAAATAATTATAGACCTGCATGAAAATCTTACTAACCGGCGCAAATGGATATATTGGTACTAGATTAATACCAGTATTATTAAGTGCTGGTCATCATGTAGTTTGTTTAGTAAGAGATGTACGGAGGTTGAATGAAGAATATGCTAACAATCCTTCTATTGAAATTATTGAAGCAGATTTATTAAATTCCAATACCTTAAATAAAATTCCAAAAGATATAGAAGCAGCTTATTATTTGGTGCATTCTATGGGTGCTGATTCAAATAAGTTTTTTGATCTAGAAAATACTTCCGCATTAAATTTCATAAAAGCGATTAGCGATACTTCTTGTAAGCAAGTTATCTATTTAGGCGGTATTGTTAATTCTGATAATTTATCTACTCATTTATCATCAAGGTTAAATGTAGAAAATGTATTGAAGTCTTCTTCAATACCTGTTACAATTTTGCGTGCTGCTATAATTATTGGTTCAGGTTCTGCATCTTTTGAAATCATTAGAGACTTAGGAGAAAAGTTACCTATCATGACAGCTCCAAGATGGATACTTACACGCTGTCAACCCATCGCAATTCGTGACGTATTAACCTATCTTAGTCAAGTATTAAATAATGATAAATGTTTCAATCAGACATTTGATATTGGAGGTCCTGATATATTGAGTTATAAAGATATGATTCTAACATATGCTAAGGTTAGAGGATTGAAAAGAAAAATTATTGTAATTCCATATCTATCTCCAAGGATATCTTCTTATTGGCTTTATTTTGTTACCTCTACTACTTTTTCATTAGCAAAAAGTTTAGTTGATAGTATGAAAAATGAAGTAATATGTGGTGAAAATAAAATTCGTGATATTATAAATATTAACTTAATAAGTTATGATCATGCTATATATTTAGCTATTCAGAAAATCGAACAAAATTCAATTGTATCTAGTTGGAAAGACGCACTTAACAAAGGTTTATTATCAACAGATTTTATGAATCAAATTAAAGTACCTGTTCATGGTACTTTACAATATAAAGTACGTAGAGAATTTCGCTCAAGTTTAGATTCAACTCAAATGAGATTATGGAAAATTGGTGGAGAAACTGGTTGGTATTACTGGGATTGGATTTGGAATTTACGCGGATTCGTAGATAAGATGGTTGGTGGTGTTGGTACCAGAAGAGGTCGAAGAAGTAATATAGATTTACGTTCTGGCGATGCTCTAGATTTTTGGAGAGTATTGATTGCTGATAAGAAAAATCATCGATTATTATTATATGCTGAAATGAAATTACCAGGTGAAGCTTGGCTAGAATTTAGAATCACTGAAAAAAATGGTAAAAAATTATTTATACAGACTGCGACATTCAGGCCTAGCGGACTATGGGGTAGGTTGTATTGGTTTGCGATGTGGCCATTTCATTTATTTGTATTCAATGGCATGGCTAAAGAAATTGCGCCTTAATTATTTTCTGAATCAACATTGTGATTCATCTTCATAAAATCTAATTTATATTGAAATATAGCAGCTATACTATCTGCTCTTGTTTTGGCAAGCTTTGCTTTCTCTCCTTCAAAAAATTCATCAATTGTTTCATGAAAAAGCTTTAACCATTCGGTAAAATGTGCACCTGTAATATGCTCTGCATGTTGTGCATGTTTGTCAAATGGCTGACCTCTATATTCACTAGTATCTAATAATATACCTGTCCAGAAAGCATACATCTTAGGCAAATGTTCTTCCCAATTAACATGCGCAATATGATTAAAAACAGGCGATAATAAAGCATGCTTGTTTACCTTTTCGTAAAACTTGTCTACCAAAAGTTTAACATCCTCTTTACTTATTATGTCTGCTTTCATAAATAGAATTATGCTTAACAGCAAATGTAATGGGACTAACTAGATTAAAACATGATAAAAATCATGTTTCGTGCTGATTATAGTCATGAAATTGTAATATAAGGTGTGATATTTTTACATCATAAAATCATGAGTGTACTATTTATTTTAATCGGTGTAAGCTTACTAGTAGCCATTGGCTTCTTAATCTCATTCTTATTATCTGTTAAATCAGGTCAGTTTGATGATGATTATACACCGTCAGTTAGAATGTTATTCGATGATGAATTGAAAAAAAAAGAAGAATCTATTAACCAAAATCAATCATAATTATTTATGCAAGTAGAAAAATTCTATTATGACAACAAGATCGTTCGCAACTTCGCTTATGCCACGATCGTATTTGGGCTAATAGGAATGACGGTTGGATTGCTTATTGCACTTCAATTAGTTTTTCCTGAGCTAAACTTCGGTATACCTTATACCTCTTATGGTCGTATTAGACCTTTGCACACGAATGCTGTAATTTTTGCATTTGTGGGTAATGGTATTTTTGCAGGGGTTTACTACTCTTTACAACGTTTGTGTAAAACTAGAATGTTTAGTGATACATTGAGTAACATTAATTTCTGGGGATGGCAAATAATTATTTTAGCTGCTGCAGTTTCATTGCCTTTAGGATTAACAACTGGAAAAGAATATGCTGAGTTAGAATGGCCAATCGATATTGCAATCACAATTATTTGGGTAGTATTCGGATGGAACATGTTTGGTACCATATTAAAAAGAAGAGAGCGTCATTTGTATGTAGCTATTTGGTTTTACATAGCAACATTTGTAACCGTTGCTGTTTTACATTTAGTAAATTCATTTGAATTACCTATAAGTTTCTTTAAAAGTTACTCATGGTATGCAGGTGTTCAAGATGCATTAGTACAATGGTGGTATGGCCACAACGCAGTTGCGTTTTTCTTAACTACACCTTACTTAGGATTAATGTATTATTTCCTACCGAAAGCGGCTAATCGTCCAGTGTACTCATATAGATTATCTATCATTCACTTTTGGGCATTAATATTTTTATATATCTGGGCTGGTCCGCATCACTTATTATACACTTCATTACCAGATTGGGCTCAATCTTTAGGTGTTGTTTTTTCAGTAATGCTAATTGCTCCATCTTGGGGTGGTATGATAAACGGTTTGTTAACCTTAAGAGGTGCTTGGGATAAAGTTCGTGAAGATGTTATCTTGAAATTTTTCGTAGTTGCTATTACTGCTTATGGTATGTCAACTTTCGAAGGTCCTATGTTATCATTAAAAAATGTAAATGCAATTGCTCACTTTACTGACTGGATTGTAGCACACGTGCATGTTGGTGCTTTAGGATGGAACGGTTTCTTAACATTCGGCATGTTATATTGGTTGTTCCCTAGATTATTTGGTAAAGAATTATACTCAAAGAAATTAGCAAACTTCCATTTCTGGATTGGTACACTGGGTATTTTGTTCTATGCAATTCCATTGTATTGGGCAGGTATCACTCAGAGTTTAATGTGGAAAGAATTTACCGCTGATGGTTTCTTGAAATACCCTAATTTCTTAGAAACTGTTACTCAAATTATACCTATGTATGCATTGAGAAGTTTAGGCGGATTTTTATACTTAATAGGTGTAATTGTGATGACTTATAACTTAGTTAAAACTGCAGCTGCAGGTAAGTTAATTGCAAATGAAGAAGCTGAAGCACCTGCATTATCTAAGGAAATTTCTGTCAATAAAGGTGAACATTGGCATCGTTGGATCGAGAGAAGACCAATTCAATTAATGATTTTAAGTTTAGTAGTAATACTGATAGGAGGTATCGTAGAAATGGTTCCAACTTTCTTAGTGAAGAGTAACATCCCTACAATCGCAAGCGTTAAACCATACACACCATTAGAATTACAAGGTAGAGATATTTACATTAGAGAAGGTTGTTATACTTGTCACTCTCAAATGGTTCGTCCGTTTAGATCTGAAACTGAACGTTACGGTGAATACTCTAAAGCTGGTGAATATGTTTATGATCATCCATTCCAATGGGGTTCAAAACGTACAGGTCCAGATTTACATAGACTAGCTGCTAAATACCCAGACTCATGGCACTATAATCATATGTTAGAGCCGACTTCAATGTCACCTGGTTCTATCATGCCTGCTTATCCTTGGCTATTAGATGATGATTTAGATACGTCTAATACAGCGGCTAAAATTCGCGCGATGCAAACTCTCGGAGTACCATACCCTGAAGGTTATGATCAAATTGCCAATAATGATTTAATGCATCAAGCAGATTCTGTAACTAAGAACTTAGCAGAAGCAGGAATTAAAACTGTTTCAAATAAAGAGATCATTGCTATGATTGCTTACTTACAACGTCTAGGTAAAGATATTAAGACAGATAAATTAGTTGGAGGTAAATAATATTTAATATGAAATTCATTAACTATTTAAGCACAATCGGAGGGGTAGAAGTCTACCCAATGATTTCTCTAACGGTTTTTATACTATTCTTCGTAGGGTTAATTATTTATGTAATTAAAACTGATAAAAAGTATATCGACCAAATGAGCGATTTACCACTAGAAAAAAATGAAGATAACCTAAACTATGCCAAATATGAATAAGTTGTTAAACGCATATCGTCATCTTACAAATAAAAAACTTTTCATTATCGTTTTTTTAATGATGACGTTCACTAATATTTTTGCACAAGACGCTGCTACTGTTACTACAACTCCTGCTGCTACTGAAACATCTATGTGGAGTAGCCCATTATTTTGGGTGTTCGTTTTCGCAATTGGAGCATTGCTTCTAGTAATTGTTGCAATAGGTTCTGTGTTAGTCGGATTAGTCAATAATAAAATTTCTGAAAAATTCGGAAAAGGTGCTACTATTATTGCAATAGCTCTAATGTTTGCATCGGGTAGCTCATATGCTCAAGATGCTGCAACTACTACAACTGATAAGGTTGCAGTTGAAGCAGTAATAGGTGGTTTAGATCCTAATACAGTTATAATTTTATCTGTTGTTGTATTTATTGAATTATTTGTAATCATTTACTTGTATTCAATCTTACAAAAGATGTTAGTTGCATTAGGATATAAAGAGGCTAAAGAATCTAGCTGGTCATGGAAATCTATCTCTAAAAAAATGACTAACGCTATACCTTTAGAAAGAGAATCTGAAGTTGCAACTGATCATAACTATGACGGTATTATAGAATTAGATAATAGCTTACCACCTTGGTGGGTTTATATGTTCTATGGTACTATCGCTTTCGGATTTGCATATGTATTTTATTTTCATTTCTTAGACGGACCATCACAAGCAGAGGAGTATAATAAAGAAATTGAATTAGCAAGTTTAAAGAAAACAGAGATGTTAAAACAAACTGCTGGTAAAGTTGATGAAAATACAGTAACTCTCTTAACAGAAGCTGCTGATATCGCAAAAGGTAAAAGTAGTTTCATTACCAAATGTGCTGCATGTCACGGACAAGCTGGTGAAGGTGGCGTTGGTCCGAATTTAACTGATGACTACTGGATTCACGGAGGAAGCTTAAGTAATATATTTAAAACTATTAAATATGGTGTGCAAGAAAAAGGTATGATTGCTTGGGAAGCACAAATGCAACCATTAGAAATGCAACAAGTATCAAGTTTTATAATGAGCTTAAAAGGTACAAACCCTGCTAATGGAAAAGCTCCCCAAGGAGATTTATACAAAGCAGAGGCAACAGTTGACTCTACAGCTAGTACTGCTGTAGTTGATTCGACTGTAGCAATGAATAAATAATTTATTAATGAGTAATAAAGATTTTTCATACGACGATTTAGATCAAAGTTTTCGCGATAAAGTTGCGACTATAGATAACGAAGGCAAGAGGGTGTGGGTGTACCCTCAAAAACCAAAGGGTAGATTTCATCAATATAGAATCGTAGTGGCTACTATTTGTCTGATGCTACTCTTTGGTATGCCTTTTATTCGTTTACATGGAGAGCCATTTATGCTATTTAATATCCTCGAACGAAAGTTTATTTTATTCGGGATTCTTTTTGGTCCGCAAGACTTTTTCTTACTCGGACTTTCAATGATAACCTTCATGGTTTTCATAATACTTTTTACTGTCATATACGGTCGACTTTTCTGTGGTTGGGTTTGCCCCCAAACAATTTTCTTAGAAATGGTCTTTCGTAAAATTGAATATTTTATTGAAGGTGATTCTAATAAACAAAGAGCTCTTGCTAAAGCTCCAATGTCTGCTGAAAAATTCTTCAAGAAATTTTTTAAACATTTAATCTTCTTCGCAATATCTTTTCTCATTGCCAATACCTTTTTGTCTTACATAATTAGTACTGATGAATTATTTAAGATAATTACTGATCCGGTTGATCAGCATATCGGCGGACTTACATCAATGATTTTATTTACTGGTGTTTTTTATTGGGTATTTGCTTTTTTTAGAGAGCAAGTATGTACAGTTGTTTGCCCATATGGTCGATTACAAGGTGTATTGCTAGATAAAAATTCTATCGTTGTAGCATATGATTATATACGTGGTGAAAAAAGAGGTAAGTATAGAAAAGGTGAAGATAGAACACTAGGTGATTGTATAGACTGTCATCAATGTGTTGCTGTTTGTCCTACTGGTATAGACATCAGAAATGGTACTCAATTAGAATGTGTAAATTGTACTGCATGTATAGATGCATGTGATGATATTATGGATCGCGTAGGTATGCCACGTGGTTTAATTACTTATACATCAGAAAAAGGTATCGCAGAAAGAAAACCATTGAAGTTCACCTTGAGAATTGCAGCTTACTCGGTTGTGTTATTTATACTCGTAGGTATTCTTAGTTTCGCTCTAATTAGTCGAAATGATACTGAAACTACTATTCTCAGAACACCGGGTATGATGTATCAAGAAAATACAGATGGAACAATTAGCAACTTGTATAACTATAAAGTAAATAACAAAACTTTTAAAGATATTGATGTATATTTCAAAGTAGAAGAAGTGCCTGCAACAATTAAAATTATCGGCAAAACAAATATTAATGTAATAAAAGAAACCTCTAGTCAAGGCACTATGTTTATATATATAAATCCGAAAGTTCTAAAAAAACGTAGCACTAAAATTAAAATAGGAGTTTATAATAATAAAGGTGAACTTTTAGAAACAGTTAAAACTAGTTTTCTTTCAACAGCACAATAAAAAAATATCGTATGAATTGGGGAACAAGAATTATCATTATGTATGTTGGCTTCGTAGCTTTAATAATTACTTTAGTGATTGTTAGTATGCGTCAACAAGTAGATTTAGTTACACCAGATTATTATGCTAAAGAATTAAAGTATCAAACGAATATTGATAAAACTAAAAACTATAATGAATTAAAATCTTCATTAAAATGCAGTATTCAATCTGGAAATATTGTAGTTGATTTTCCTGAAGAACACAAGTTAGAACAAATTACAGGAGAAGTTTTAATTTACAAACCTTCAGATGCAAAATCTGATAAATTAATTACCATCGAAACTAATAACGGTCAAATGTTAATTCCCACTTCGATTTTTACAAAAGGTATGTATAAAATAAAAGTTGATTGGCAAGTGAATGGTAAAAGTTACTTTTCTGAACAAGTAATAAATTTATAAATGTTATCAGCTCTCGCACTTGGCTTTTTAGGTAGTTTCCATTGCATAGGTATGTGCGGACCTATTGTGCTTGCTTTGCCTAGTCATTATCAACACAAATATGTAAAGATTTACTCTTCACTTTTATATAATTTCGGTAGAGTAATTACTTATGGTGTATTAGGATTAATGTTTGGTTTATTAGGTGAAGGAATATACTTAGGAGGCTTTCAGCAGATTGTATCGATTATTACTGGTGTAGTAATTATACTTTTAGTAGCTTTTCCATATATTTTACCTTCTAAAATGAAACAGTTTAGCATAATGAATTATCCATGGTTCAAAAATGCTTTCAGTAAATTGTTCAAGTCAGAAAGCTATTCTGCATATTTATTTTTAGGGTTAATAAACGGATTATTGCCTTGCGGTTTTGTTTATATAGCATTATCGGGAGCTTTATTAATGGGTGATACCTTGCAAGGTTCATTGTTCATGATGCTCTTCGGTATTGGTACCATCCCTGCAATGTTCACACTCTCGATGGCGGGTACTTTTGTTAGTCTAAATTTTAGAAATAAAATCAAAAAATCTATTCCTTATTTATCAGTTATAGTGGGTTTAATTCTTATTCTACGCGGACTTAACTTAGGTATTCCATATGTAAGTCCGATCATGTCACACGAAAAACAAGAGACAAATGTCGATTGTTGTCATAAGCCTGAACATGGTGTTCAAGTAAAGTAATTCTGTAATCAGAATTTCTTTTATACTTTTGTGTCTATTAAAAATCTAGAAATGAAATACGATGTTGTTGTAATCGGCTCAGGGCCAGGTGGATATGTAGCTGCAATTCGTTGCGCTCAATTAGGATTAAAAACTGCAATTATTGAAAAATATTCAACTTTTGGCGGAACATGCTTAAATGTTGGTTGTATACCATCAAAGGCATTGTTAGATTCATCAGAACATTATTATAATGCTTCGCATACTTTCAAAACTCATGGCATTGATTTGAAAGATCTTAAGGTAAATCTTAAACAAATGATTGCACGTAAAGCTGAAGTTGTTAAGCAAAATACAGAAGGTATCTCTTACCTAATGAAGAAGAATAAAATTGATACCTACGAAGGAGTAGGTTCATTCATCAATAAAAATACGATTAAAATTTCTGGCAAAAAGGAGCAAACAATAGAAGCAACTAATGTTATTATTGCTACAGGTTCAAAGCCTAGTACATTACCTTTTATTAATATTGATAAGAAAAGAATCATTACTTCAACTGAAGCATTAAATCTACAAGAAATACCAAAACATATGGTATTAATTGGTGGAGGTGTTATCGGATTGGAATTAGGGTCAGTATATGCAAGATTAGGAGCGAAGGTAACTGTTGTAGAATTTATGGACTCTATCATACCTACTATGGATAGAACTATGGGTAAAGAATTGCAAAAATCTTTGAAGAAAATCGGATTTGAATTTTTATTGAGTCATAAAGTAAAAGAAGTATCTAGTACAGCAAAAGAAGTAACAGTAAAAGCAGATAATGCTAAGGGTGAAGAGGTAGTAATTAAGGGTGATTATTGTTTAGTAGCTGTTGGTAGAACTGCATATACAGATGGCTTAGGACTTGAGAATATTGGTATCACAGTAGAAGAGCGTGGAAAGAAAATTTCTGTAAATGATCATTTAGAAACTTCGGTAGCTGGTGTTTATGCAATAGGTGATGTTGTCAAAGGTGCAATGTTAGCACATAAGGCAGAAGAAGAAGGAGTATATGTTGCAGAACGAATTGCAAATCAAAAACCTCATATTAATTATAACTTAATTCCAGGTGTGGTGTACACTTGGCCAGAAGTTGCAGCAGTTGGTAAAACAGAAGAAGAATTAAAAGCAGCTGGAGTAAAATATAAAATAGGGTCTTTCCCATTCTTGGCTAGTGGTAGAGCTAGAGCAAGTATGGATACAGAGGGACTAGTAAAAGTATTAGCAGATGCAAACACCGACGAAATTCTAGGCGTACATATGATTGGTCCGAGAGTAGCCGACATGATTGCTGAAGCTGTAGTTGCGATGGAGTTTAGAGCAAGCGCTGAAGATATTGGTAGAATGAGTCATGCTCACCCTACTTATACTGAAGTATTTAAAGAAGCATGTTTAGCTGCTACTTCAAATAGGGCATTGCATATTTAATTTAAAAATCAATTTCATTTAAATGGACATCCGAAGTAATCAATCATTACTAGCTTACAACACATTTAGAATAGATGTGAACGCAAAGTATTTCGTAGAAGTAAGCAGTATTGATGAACTAAAAGAGGTATTAACTTCGGAAGTTTGTAAATCAAATAAACTCTTCATACTTGGTGGCGGTAGCAATTTGCTATTGACAAAAGATTTCGAAGGATTGGTAATTCGATTAGGTATTAAGGGAATTACTGTTTGTGAAGAAGGTGATGATATATATGTTGAAGCTGGTGCAGCCGAAGTATGGAATGATTTCGTACAATTCAATGTGAATAAGGGTTACGCGGGATTAGAGAATTTGAGTTTAATACCAGGTACAGTAGGTGCATCCCCAATCCAAAACATCGGAGCCTATGGTGTTGAAATAAAAGATTGTTTTCATTCATTGACAGCAATTGATATTGAAAGCTTAGAACTTAAAAAATTTAATAAAGAAGAATGCGAATTTTCATATAGAGAAAGTGTATTTAAAAATAAATTAAAAGGCAAATACATCATTTGCTCTGTAGTTTTTAAACTTTCAAAAAAAGCAAATCTTAAATTGCACTATGGTGCGATTCAAGATGAACTTAATAAGAGAAATATTATTGAACCTAATATAAAAGATGTTGCAGATGTAGTATCGCACATCAGAGTTTCTAAACTACCTGATCCATCAACCATTGGTAATTCAGGTTCTTTCTTTAAAAATCCGATTATATCTAAATCTCAATTCGAAAATATTCAAAGTAAATTCTCTGAAATAGTTTCATACCCTGTTGATGATCAACATGTGAAACTAGCAGCTGGTTGGCTTATCGAACAATGCGGATGGAAGGGTAAGCAAATTGGAAATGCTGGTACTTGGAAAAACCAAGCCTTGGTAATTGTCAATCACGGTGGTGCTACTGGAAAAGAAATATTCGATTTCTCTCAATCAATCATTGATTCTGTATATCAGCGATTTGGCGTATCTTTAGAAAGAGAAGTTAATACCCTTTAATTTTTTTATTCTTCTTATGCAACCCTTGAAATGGGCTTGCGTCTTTTAATTGAATTTTATTTGCCTTGGGACAAAAAGTAAAAGACATACAGCAGTATCTTATAGATAGATCTAAGTTAGGTGATGCTTCTGCACAACGTGAGTTATATAAACTCTATGTGAAGAACATGTACAATACTGCTTTACGTATGTTGGCTCATAGCGCAGAGGCCGAAGATGTAATACAAGAATCATTTTTAGAAGCCTTTACTAAGTTAAATGATTATCGAGGAGATTCAAGTTTTGGATCATGGCTTAAACGAATTGTAATTAATAAATGTATTTCACTAATTCGTAAGAGACGAATTGATTTTGTTGATGAACAAGATTTAGATGTATTAAATACTAATGATGAATTAGATTTTAATAGTGATGATGAATCAAAAATTATTGAACTTGTAAAAATTGGGATTAATGAGCTAGCAGAAGGGTATAGAATAGTTCTTTCTCTCTATCTATTAGAAGGGTATGACCATGTTGAGATTTCAGAAATATTAAAAATTTCTGAGTCAACTTCAAAAACACAATACCTGAGAGCTAAGAATAAATTAAAAGAATGGTTGATCAAGCATAACATAAGTTTGAATTATGAAAATTGATAATATTGAAAAATTTATTGTTTCTAATAAATCTGAATTTGAAGATGATGCGCCTTCAGATTTAATGTGGCAGCAAATCGAAATGAGTTTAAAAACAAAACGCAAGAAGAGTAGAATTAGATCTATTTCTGTTGCTGCTAGTCTATTGATTTTATTTGCATCAAGTATGTTTTTGTTTCAATTAAAAAATGATAATAGTGCTAATGCTGATAAGGTTGTTAATCAAGAAGTATTAGAAGCTCAAAGTCAATTTAGCTCATTAATAGAAATAAAAAGATCTGAATTAAATCAATATAAAAATGATCAACCTGAATTAATTAATGAGCTAAATAAACAGTTAAAAGATTTGCAGTTGAATTATAATGCATTATTGCCACAATTAAAAGATGAAAACAAAAAAGATTTAATTGTACAAGCATTAATAGAGAATCTACAACTACAGTTAGAAGTATTAAATAGAAGTTTAGAAATTGTTCAAAATTTAAATAATAAAAATCATGAAAAAGAAGTTGTTCAGCTTTAGTATTCTTATTCTTTTTTTAGCAAATACAATCGTATATGCAGAAGATCAAAGTACTGAGAAAAAGAAAATTATAAACAAGAATTACAAGGTTAATTCAAATGAAAAGTTAAATATCGAAAATCAATTTGGTAAAGTTAGTGTCGAAACTTGGGACAAAAATGAAATCGATGTTGAAATAACAATTAAAGTAAATTCTAAATCTGAGTCTAAGTCATTAGAATTATTGAATGACATAAAAATTAATGAAAATACAGCTGGTGCCTCTATATATTTAAAAACGGTTTTCCCAAATAATATATATAATACAGGTAAACAAAGTATGAATGTTGATTACCTAATTAAAATGCCAGCAAACACCCCTCTCAATCTAGTTAATAAGTTTGGCAATGTATACATTGATATTTTTAAAGCCCCATTGCAATTAAATGTTAGTTATGGTTCAATAAAAATCAATAAGCTTTCTGGTAATAACAAAAGAGTTCAGGTTAGTTTCGGATCTGCTGATATTGATGAGATAGACGATGTCGACTTAGAGTCAAAATATTCTAAAATTAATATTGAAAAAATATCTAAAGGTGAAATAAGAAACCAGTTTGGCAAAACTTATATAAATGATGCAGATGATATTCGTGTCACTCAGAAATATGGTGATTTAGATCTAAGAAAAGTAAATACTATTTCTGCTCAAATTGAATTCTCTAATCTAGATATTGATGCTCTAGGTAAAAGTGCTGACTTAGCATTAAAATATTCTGGCAATGCTGATATTGGAGTCATAGGTGCAAACGTAGATTTATTAAAAATAAATGCATCTTTTAGTACAGTACATATGAAATTCTCTGAGACAGCTGATCTTGATTTCAATGCTCACTTAAAATATGGTGATCTGAAAATTAATAATATTAAGATTAGTGACTATATGAAAAATGTAGATGAAGGCTCTAGTCAAAAAACATACAAAGGGAAAATTGGTAGAGGAGGCAAGGGGCACCTTATATTAGACTCTAATTATTCAACAATCTACTTTCAGTAGAATGTTATAAATCAAAAAAGCCCCAAATTTATTTGGGGCTTTTTTGATTTAGTCTTCGAAGATAGAATCTTCAGTAGTAGTTTTCTTTATGTTTCTTTCGTATGCTTTTAATTGTCCTTTCAGTAATTTTCTAGCTACGTGTATTCTTGTTTTAACTGTACCAATTGGTATGGTTAAATAATCAGCAATTTCATGATACTTGTAGCCCTCGAAATACATGTTGAATGGAATTTTATAATCATCTGCTAAAGAATTTAAAGCATTCTTAACATCATCTAATATAAATTTACCTTCAGCATTGTTTGCAGTTGAACTATAGAATAAATTCGCAGAACTAATTTCATCAGATTTAGTTACTAATGTATTGATCTTAGTAATTCTTCTGTAATTATTAATGAAGGTGTTCTTCATAATGGTATATAACCATCCTTTAAGATTTGTACCCTCTGCAAATTTATTGTAATATGTAATAGCTTTTAATAATGTGTCTTGAACTAAATCATCAGCATCTTCAGCATCATGTGTGAAGTGTAATGCATACGTTCTTAATGAGCTGGTTTGTCTCAAAACCATGT
>JACCDH011427166.1_pt1 | contig 47097 bp, 53 predicted proteins | sample 7442481 | NCBI WGS metagenome assembly JACCDH01 (sample SAMN15323433, study PRJNA562643) | freshwater metagenome | isolation source: river surface water | place: USA:Blue River Watershed | collected 2017-08-15
AGCTAATCGTTCCGATAGTTCTGTAGGTACTACAACCGAAACTCACGTAGTTAATATTGAAATTCGAAGAAAGGCGTGGGTTAATGATAAAGTCTCAGCTAATATCACTTTAGTAAATAATGCTGAGGTATCTGTATCGCCGTTGGCAAATCAGTCTTGGAACAGCTTTACAGCGTTACAGTCAATGGATAACACCGGAAGTACGTACACTGCGTCAATTCGTTTAACGTTTTCAAGTAGCGGTACGCTGACAGTGCGTCGCTGGGCACGACACGGCGGAGTGACAGATTTTGATGAGTCAGAAAACTTTACTTGGAATGCTGGTATCCCCACGTCAGATTTACAGATTAAAGTAGGACGTATCACTGATCCAGAAGGTTTATTAATCAGTGACTTCGATGACTGGGTTAATGGTTCGGTAGGCGGCGAAATGACTTTAAGTGTCACGACTACTTGGAATGAACCTAATTTAGCATTTGAAACGTACGACGTGCAAATTCGTCAGATTAGTAACCCGGCAAACCTAGGCGTCACTACGATGGATCTACGTGTCGGTTTATCTTATTAACAAAGAAGGATAGTTTTGTGACCACACCAACTATTGTAAAATACCCATTTGATCCAACGGCAACCGCCTCAACTAACCTAATTGTCGATGAACAATATTTAGTTCCGGCTACCCGTAATCGCGCATTTGCTTTAAACGGCGGTCCGTTTTACGGAGAGTCTATTGTTGTTAAAAGTTTACCATCAAATACGGTATTGACTAAAGGCGTCGATTATAAAGTTCTATACCTTTACGAAGACGCTACGATTAAAACTACCAAACCTGTCAATGCGGTAGTACATATTGTTAATCCGGCTATTGTAGGTACTGTATCAGTTACGTATCAAGTAGTTGGCGGTATGTACAGTACTAACTACGACGCCATTCAATTATTGTTAGAGCAATTAGCGGTAGACAACCGTAATGTGCGCTTTAACGATTTAATTGATGCTCCCGTTACGTATCCTCCTAAACCGCACTTACATTCGGTAGGCGACATGTACGGATGGGACTCAGTAGTCCAAGTACTTGAAGATATTCGTGATGCCTCATTAGGTGGTGGCACATCTGATACTGGAATCCTTGGCCTCAAAAATATTGTATTGGGTACCAGCAGTAACTTACAACGCAATCGCAATTATTTGACCACGGCAGCAAGCGCGCTTCACGTATTACCGGATACCATTCTGTTAGACGTTGGAGATACTATTGTTGTGGACCGAGCGTTTGCATCGACGGTTTCTTATACCACTAATAACCCAGTTACTGAAAGTATCAATTTCCGCGACCAAGTCGTTGATGTATTAGGCCATACTGGGACAGGCACTTTAAAATTTATCTATCGCGGTGGCTTTGTTTGGGAGTGTATCGGATGAGTGAATTAATGACAAGAGATTCTATCATTGCGGATAAAACTGCAGTAGAGGCAGGGTGGGTTGATGACCCAAGAGACTTGGGTGGTGAAACTAATCACGGTATTACAAAGAAAACCGCCAACGAACCTGAGTATCGAGCACTTTGGATAAAGCATGGTTGGGATGGTGACATGAAAACTTTACCAAAGCAGCTTGCCTACGACATATATATTCAAGGGTGGTGGAATAGAATGAGCTTAGACTCAATTCTACAAATCTATCCTATGTTAGCCGATCGCGTGTTTGATTTTGCAATTAACGCAGGTCGTGAAAATTGTGGTAAGTCTCTTCAACGAGTACTTAACGTTTTAAATCGTCAGCAGAAAGATTTTGCTGACTTAGTCGTAGATGGTGGTGTTGGACAAAAGACCATTCAGGCTCTTCGTACTTACATTGAACGCAATGGGGTAGAAGGTGCAGGTAAGATCACGATGATGCTATACAGTATGCAATGTTATCATTACGTTGCAATATCTGAAGCGCGTGAAAAAAATGAAGCATTTACCAACGGCTGGGTTAATCGTGTTTGGCGGGATTTTAAAATCTACGCTAAGAGTTTATTTTAAATTATTTAAGGAAGCATTGTAATGCCTACTCCGTATGATACCCTCAATGCTAACTTGCGTACTGCAGTATTAGCATTTGCTCAACGTGTTCGAGACGTGTCGATTTCAGCACAAAATGCCGATTTAGCGCAGAACTCTTTAAAGTTAGAAGGCTTGACATTGGCACAAGTCTCTGAGCTGATTAAAGGTATTGGATATACCGGCACAGTTAAAGACCTGGAAGACGACCTGTTAGCGTTCATTGCTCGTACAGATAACCCGCACAACGTCACTAAAACACAGGTTGGTTTAGGCAACGTACAAAACTACGGGATTGCGAGCAAAACGCAGGCCGAAGATAAGTTGGTCACTAACGTATATATGACACCAGAACGTACTTGGGATGCTCTGATGTATTTCTGGGCTCAACAAGTAGGTGCAGCGCCAGCAGTAATGGATACCATTGCTGAATTAGCTGCGGCTTTACAAAACGACCCAGACGTCATTACTGCGTTACAGACAAGCGTTGCTAACAAAGTTAATAGCGATACATTTACTACCGCAATCGGTAATTTGAACACCGCGTTAGCTAACTTAGCCGCCAATATTGCTTCTGACGCTGAAATTCGTGCTGGCGTAAACGATACTAAATTCGTAACTCCACGCGGCATGGCTACTCAGAAAGGTGATATCGAATTAGACGTTGCCGCACATATTACCGCATTGACTGCAGCGTTTAACGACGGTATTGCGTTAATCGATGCACCGTAATTAAAACACAGCAGAGGGAGAGAGGGTTGCCCTCTCTCCCTCTTTTTAAGGACTTAAAAAAATGCCTACTCCGTATGACACACTAAATAACGACTTAGCTCTAGCGGTCGTAGCATTTGCTCAGTCTGTTAAAGACAAAATTGACGCAATTCCAGGATTACCTTTATTAAACTACATTGATGGCTTAACTGCGCTTGAAGGCGGTTATTTAACGAGAACTTCGGGTACGGGCGCATGGGTGTTGGATTCAACAGTCAAAGCATTGGCTAATGGATCAAACGCGACCGGTGTGTGGCCCATCTCGATTACCGGTAACGCTTCTAGCTTAACTAAAAAAGTCACTACTGTAGAAAATACTGTTGCTTCCGACTTTGTTCGTTTTGCACGTATTCAGACAAACAGTGTTGGTGAAGGTACGCGAGTAAGTGCTTTAGTTCAGTTTAATAATAACGCAAATACAGTTATTTGCGATTTACTGTCCTTTAGCGTTCGACAGACATTAGCCGCAGGAAACGATCCAGTAGCTGCAATCGAATTAAGCGGACTTTTAGGAACAACAAACTCTCAAGTTGCGTTTCATATTGTCCAAAATACACCTACCTGTATTGTCGACTTTTATATTTCTCCAGGTTCAACAAACCAACGTATTGCTATTACTGAATTATCCATTGATGTAACCGGAGCAAGTACGTTACAATACACAACAGATACGTGGGTGAGCAATGCGCCAGCTGGCGCTACCCTTAAACAAAGACGTAGAAATCTTTTCATTGAATCAACTACGCCAAACGATCATTTCTACTACACCACAGCAAGCGGTTTAGCGTCGTCTTTTGTGTCTACGTTAGCTAGAAGTTTATTGGACGACACCACCACAACAGCAATGCGAACTACGTTGGGTTTAGGTACTGCAGCAACTGCTGCATCGACTTCATTCCAAGCAGCTAGCACTGAGCTTGCAGCACTCGCTGCATTAAGTGGAACTGGGTTAATTCGAAAAACCGCTGTTAATACATACACGTTTGATACAAATACGTATCTGACCGCTAACCAGAGTATTAGTATCTCAGGTGACGCTACAGGTTCAGGTACGACTTCTATCAGTTTAACTTTAGCTAACTCTGGGATTACTGCCGGTACGTACACTAAAGTTACTTTTGATTCAAAAGGTCGTGCAACCGTAGGTGCAAACTTAGCCGCCGCAGATATTCCAACATTGGACGTATCAAAAATCACTACTGGTGTTTTTGACGTAGCAAGGTTACCTAACGGATCAACAACAGCGGCCGGTATTCTGCAGCTTAACAATACCGTAACATCGACAAGTACTTCTCAGGCGGCGACAGCCAACTCAGTTAAAACTGCCTATGATTTAGCTAACAGTGCTAACGCTACTGCAAACGCCGCTATTCCGGCTACCCAAAAGGGAGCAGCCAACGGAGTAGCGCCTTTAGACGCTAACGGTAAAGTTCCAACTGCAAACTTACCATCGTTGGGTGGAAACGGACTTACATATTTAGGCACGTGGAACCCATCAACCAATACGCCTACATTAACCGCGACACCAGTAAGCGCCGGTGGATATTACGTAGTTGCGGGAGGTAGCGGTAGTTTTCAGGGCGAGGATTATAATCCAAAAGACTGGATTGTGTCTAACGGCACTACGTGGGATAAAGTAGATAACACAGATAACGTAACATCAGTTGCAGGTAAATCTGGTGCGGTAACTTTAGCAAAAGCCGATGTTGGTTTATCAAACGTAGATAATACCTCGGACGCAAACAAGCCAGTGAGTACCGCACAACAAACCGCGTTAAACGGTAAAGTAGATGTAGTTGCAGGTAAACAATTATCTACTGAAGATTACACTACTGCTGAAAAAACTCAATTGTCTGGATTGGTAAAACAAACCGGAACTACCGATGCAACTGCGGGGCGACTACTGATAGTAGGTGCGTTTGGTTTAGGCATTACTACTATTAATAACAGTACTGACGCTAATGCGATCACGCGCAGTGGAACTTACGCCATGGGTACATCTTGGACGGGTTCCCCATTTGCGGGCACTGACGCCCGAAACGCCGGCACTCTACATCATAAAGTAACGGACGCTACTAACGAAACCTCTCAAGAGTTTATCAGTGAAGCGGCAGGCGACATAAAACTCTTTCGAGTAAAGCGGGCAGGTACATATGGCGCTTGGTCACGCGAGTGGAATACGTCAAATTTAACGGTATCGACTACGGCCCCTACAAGTCCTTACATTGGACAACTTTGGGTAGATACTAGTGGACTTTAATTGAGGAATTAAAATGGGTATTAAACATAAGAAAGTATTAGCGGGACCAAACGGCACCGATAATACTCGAGTTCAACCAACTGACTGGAATGACGAACATGAGATTGATTCTTTAAATATTCCAAACAATACCAATCCTACTCTTCCTGCTGCTGGCAATTTAACTCTTTTTGGTCGGTTGGTAGGTGGACGGATGATGCCCGCGTTTATGGGGCCGTCTGGTCTTGATACGGCAATACAGCCATTATTAGGCAGAAACAGTTGGTCATATTGGGCCGCAGCTGGGGGTTCAACTACATTAGTAGTGTCAGGAGCCGCCACGGCTTTTACTGCAGTAGGAACCGCTACCACCGCAGCAATGGCTTTAACTAACCTACATACTAAAATTAAACGTCTAGACTATTTAGTCACTACCGCAGCAACAACTGCAGTTGCTGGATGGCGTACGGCAGTAAACTATTATTGTCGAGAAATTGGTTATCAGATCATTATCCGCGGAGCACCTGCAACTGGTGCAGCTACCGCAACCGGAAGGTTTTTTATGGGGCTTACTACCAGCGTAGCTAACCCCACGGACGTTAGTCCGGCGTCCTTGACTAATATGATTGGATTTGGTTATGATTCTGGCGATACTCAGTTGTCTCTATTTCACAATGACTCTGCGGGTACTGCTACTAAAATTCCATTGGGAGTAGATTTTCCAAAATACACAACTGATCGTGCAACAATGTATGAATTAAACTTGTTTACTGCGGCTGGTGGAGCCGGTGTAAATTATCAGATTAGGGATCTGACTACCGGTAAAGAAGTTTCTGGGATAATTACTTCCGCAGATCAACCGACGGCATCTACCTTCTTGTCTCCTCGATGCTACGCTTCTGCAGGCGGTACATCTAGCGTCATTGGTGTAGCTTTTGCATCAATGTATATTGAATCAGATAACTAAACAGGTATTTCAAAATGAGCTACACACTAGAAATGTTGCAAACAGAAATATCTGATCCTAAGTATGACAATTTAAGCTACTTGGAGATTTATAATATTTTAAGTAGTCAATCTATTCCAGTACTAGGAGCAATTGCCGGAGACGACTTAAGAAACGTCGTTTCTATCCTCTGCCAGGGCATTGCGTTTAAAATAAAGACTATGCCAACAAATCCAGTTGGCGTAGCTTTAGAAACTGCGTTTGATAAAATGACTCTGCAAAATTTTCAATTTAACTTTGCCGCACCAGACGTTGTAATGATGTTAGATATGGGTGTTTCTGCAGGTTACATTACGGAAGATGAGCGCTCAGAATTTTATAAATTAGCGGTCAAACAAAAACCTCTTTGGGAAGGGTTAACAATTAAAGACGTGATTGCTGCAAAAAATCCAGAATTGTTAAACAACCCTTTTATTGAAATAGGTGAAATAAAACCGTTTCAAACTACTTTTGTAGTACATTTAGTAGCCGATTTACCTGCTGAAGATACTTTGGTTTTGCAGGAATCTCTATCAATTAACGGATCGTTGTGGGCGGATTATAAAACAGTAACGGTGGAATCGGGTATTCAAAAAGCCGGTTTGTACCCCATTACCATTCCTGCAAATTCTAAATTTAGAAGAAGATTACGTTGGCGTTGTAACACATATAACGCTAGTGGAATTATTAGTGCTATATGAACTACGGTACTTTAGTATTTGATAACCGATTATTGACGGATACTCCTAACGATTTAACTACTATTTTTTGCTATGCTACGTCTACCGGTACACCGGACCCCACCACTAGCTCCGGTTTATTCGAATACCGAATAACGTTCAGCATTTACGATTGGCCGCCTGGCGGATTTTTGTACATAATGATGGGTCCAGGGGGACCGACCGACGGTATTAGAATTGACCCAGAAAACGGAATTATAATCTACAGAAACGACAGTACTTTATTTGAATCGCAAATTACCAACGATGTCTTTAAGATTATAAGAACTCGCATATATTCATTAAAGATTAATAAAACAAAAGTAAGCGACGATTGGCACGTTTACATAGACGATTTTTTAATAGGAGTATTTCCAAATACAGCAAACGTACGAATTACGCCATTATATCAATACGGTGGGAGTTTAGAGACGCCGTATTGCACTGCAATAATTATTTACGAACTGTATTTATGGTCACCTTCTAAAAACTATCTTTATCACTACGATGGTTTAAATAATGCTGGTTGGTTTTCTGGATCTGGTCGGGCAGTTGCCACAGTTAATAACCAATATTTAGACGCTTCCGGGACTTTTAACGTTGGAACTAGTCAACCTTTTAGGCTAATCAACAATGATGATAAACAAGGATCATACGTTATTGCGTTTAACAGAATGCCTGTGTCTACAGGCATGGATGAAAACGTAGGAGTAGATTTATACTTTTACGACGCGGTTGAAATAGATCCAGAACTTTACAGTTACTCGGTTGAGATTAAGCTTAAAACACCGGTTTTAACAAATAACGGTTACACGCAATACAGAACACTGATTTCATCTATGGGTGAGCAACTATCATGTTCATATGTAGTTGATGTTAACGGATCGTTATATGTAGTTACTAACGGCAGTGATTACTCGCTAATTGCTACCAATTTCTTGGTCGCTTCTCCAAACTGGCAAAAAGTTAAAATACTCTGGAACGTTAGTACAAAAGTTCTTACATTTATTAATAATGCTGGAACAACAACAACTCGGTCCGTGTATACCGACCCTTATTTTGCACCAATTATTAACCCGTTAAGTTCTTTTAAATTTGACGGAATTGGTGGATTAAGAGTTTGGTCTGGACCTGCATTTGCTATGGAAGTAGCTTATGTCAAAGTTGTTATTAATGACGCTACCAATACTACGCAGGTATTTGACGTATCATCGATTAATCCTCCTTTTGATTATGGTAAACGGTTTATAACCGAAACTAACCAAGTTATTCAGAATCAAAATGGAACAGGTACTCCGCTTGCTGAAGAAATTAAAACGTCTATCTTTTATACCAGCAATGGTAGTAAATGCGGAATCCGGTACCTACCGTCGTATCTGAACCATCCTGCTAAAATTGACTGGATCACTAACAATGCAGTTTCCTGGAAATGGTATCCAGAACCTACATTAATCGATTATGTTAATCCGACGTCTAAAATACCTGACATCATAGTTCCGGCAGGCGGTTACGCTAGAGTTTATTTTAGTACATTTGCTAGCTGGTTTGATACTCCGGACAATGTCCCCGGATTAGCATTGACTTACAAAGCGGTTACAAACGCAATTGTTCAAATGGGTGTAGATTACATTGATTTCTTTCACCCGGGTGGAGAACCTGCACCAGAGCCAGTAAGGATTGTGGCTAATGTAGCAGGCGCAGCCAGTGAATCGTTAGTATTTGATATTGCTGAATCTGCGGCATCTGATGGGTTCTTTGTACAATACGTTAGTAACCCTATTCGATTTGAACCCACTTTCTTCGATAGTACGGCATTTGAAACTGATGTAGTTGCCCCTACATTAATTTATACCGATAGTTTTGAATCTAGTGCGTTTGAGTGGACTGCGTTTAACATGACGTATAATCCAAATCAAGCGGAGAAAATTAGACGTTTAAAATATTGGAATGGTACTGCTTGGGTTGCTGCACCACTTAAAATGTGGAATGGTGCCGCTTGGGTTGAAGTTGTGTTACGTGCAGTTACTACTGGAACTACTTTTACAAAAGTGTCCGGGTAGTATACTGTATTATATGCAATACAAATTGCCCACAATTAGGACCTCTTAGGTACGGAAATATTACCATAACCTAATAAAGCACAACGCGTAGCGTTTTTAATTAACGTATGTTAATTAGCCATAAAAGAAACTCGGAATACTAGTACATTCATTATGAAAAGAAAGTGATGAGTTCTAAGCAAGTACAAGACGTTTAAAGGAGGAGCGATTGTGCTCCTCCTTTATGCCCCATTCGAATTAAAAACAGATCTATATTACTCTAGTAGTAATGAAATAAATTCTTACTACTCTAAGGTATTTAATGCGACTTAAACCGTCTCACACTCTGTTGCCTCCGGTAACAGGTGAAGAGAGGAATGAGAGAACGTAGTGAACGAATGACATCCTTAGTCTAGTAAACGAAGAGCCGAACGAAGAGAGGGTTTTATCCTTTCTTTTGATTAAATTATTTAACTAGCAGGAGCTACACTCCTGCGATAGGAATTAAAGATGAGTGATTTTGATTTTGATTTAGATAATCTGGATATCGATGCTGCAGAAGCAGCGGTGGCTGAAGCCAAAGAGGCAGAAGCTAACCAAGCTCCTTTAGAGGAAGGTGATGGTTGTGAAGGCGGCGCTTGCAAAATTTAAACAATCATAATTGGAGGGCTAAAGCCCTCCCTTATGCCGGCTTAATAAATGGGAGTGCCTATGAGTGATTTAACAAACGATACACATCTTGCAATCTTTCACAAACCAATTAACTTTTGTTTTATTGAAAATCGCAAGGCGACTAAAATCAAACATGCGTTATTGCGTAAATGCAAGAAAGGTAAACGGAAACAGTATCCGGTAATACTTGCCAAAAAGAATAAGGTACCGCAAGTTATATACGACTTTAGTACTGCAGTACCTACTTTAGATGGAATTACTGAGGTTGGTTATAAATGGTGCGCTTGTGTGGAGTGTTTTGCGTATATGCCTTGCTATAAAGCAAATCCTGATTATGGTCACCATAATGGGTGGGAATATCCCGCATACACAGAGCACTCGTGTCCACATTGTGAAAACACAGAACCCATGGAATTTACGTTAACGCGCCGCGCGGCTAAAGTTATTTCTATTAAACTAAAGAAATCTAAATACGATTAACTACTTATTTAAAGCAATACATAAACGAGGTTTTTGTTAATATTTTGCCAATTAAATTTCGGAGCATAAAAAATGATCACTGAACTGTTAGACTTAGCGCACGTCAATTTAGAACTCAACACACCAGCTGAAATTGTTGAAGGCTTAAAACTCATTGTCTTTGCAGAAAAGCTAAATGTTGAAGCGGTTGCTAATTTAAACTTGTTATATAAAAACCCGCAACCAGCGGGTTCTTTTTCAAGTAAAGTAATAATTGATAAACTGCAAGCGCAGGGCTTAGTTACAACGTTTGTTACGGCCGATTGCAACAATATGAAAGCTTTAACCTATAAAGGTCAGCAAGTACTTACTATCCGTAGTGCGATGGAGCTTAAGACCAATATTGAAAATCAATCATTTAATCGAGAAAAACCTACTGGAACAGACGAAGAGTGCCTAGCTTCAGTATCTGACCTATCTCAATCTAATTTTAACAATGCCAATAAAATGCCGCCACGGAAGCGTCCGATGTTTATTGAGCGAAGTGAGATTGAATGCCTGACGTTGGTGTATGACGGAGCTTACATAACTCCTAAAACCAATCCGGAATTAACTAATTTGGTTAATGGCGGAATCGTTACTTTAAGTCCAGAAGGGAATGCGGTTTTAAGTGACCGCGCAGTCAGTCTATTAAAAGCTTTAGAACGGGAAGGCTACGTAACGTCAGAAGTAACAGATGGTTCTGTTTCATATCACGTCACTGACTTTGATCAGGTTAATCTTAGCACAATCTCCCTAGGAGGTATATGATGGCAAAACTACCTAAAATGAGTTATTTAAATTTAACTGATTTAACACACGACCGGCTTGTATGGCTTTCTAAAATTTATAGCAACGAAATTGCTCCGGTAAACGCAGATCTATTTTTAGATCAGTTAGTAGCAAGAGGCCTATTATCAGTTGTGGCTATTGATCCGGTTCCCTCAATTGGTATTAACACTAAAGCTATCCCAGTATATATCCCTACAAAGCAAACTGGAGGGCTAATAAACTTTCTAATAAAGTCTGGTGTGTTTACGGTGTCTGAGAAGCGTAATTCAATTTACGCCTCAAAAGACATTCAGATTGAATGGGATCGGTTAATTAATTCTGAGGTATCGCAAGGTACCTAAGGAGACGTAGTGTGCTTACTCCAGATAAGTTTGATCACTTTAAAACGTTAGGGACGACTTTACTCACGGAAGGATCTTACGGAAAAATTAAATTTACGTTAATTGATATTGGTTGTGAAGTTGTTTCTGATGAAGAGAACATCTATCGTTATCCTTATAGAGACACCGGCGTTTGGATTTATTTCCAAATTGATAACCAAAAACGCATTGTTCCCATTCGCGTGGATGATGTTCCTTTTGTTTACAGTAGTGTCTCTTATCAAGTCGGGTTTTATCATTTTTTACTTAACTTAAAATTGATTAAATCTAATTTTTACTAAAAGAGGTTAATATGGCGTCTAATAATAAAATTTATCAAAGTTTTTTGTTTACTTTAAACCGTGAATTACTTAAAGACTTTTTAAGTATGTTTGCAATCCCTCTACCCAACGGCGTTTATCGGCACAAAACTGCTGGGGAGCAACATGAGATCTATTTCAAAGTGGGTTCTTTGGGAACTATTGAGATTGTAGATTTCAAAACAAAAGAAACTCAGCTGATTCAAAAAGACATTGATGAGATAGTCAATTTGTTCATTGCTAAGATTAAAGGGGATTTAGACCTATATAGAACTCAGGGGTGGCTCTATGCTTAAACCCGTCATCTACAAGCGCCTGTTTAAAGGCGCTGAGCATCTGGACGTTCGTAAGGTACTTACCTCGGGCGGATTTAAGTACACACCTAATACTCGTTTTTGGTCGTTTATAAATACAGACCAAGATTGGAAGGTTGTATTTAAAATCAACGATAGAAAAGAAGTTGTAGTTTATAACGTTCAAACAGCCGACCCTATGGAAAAAGAAAATATTCTTCAAGACGTCGCAGCGCTTATTAAAAAACTAATAGAGGATGCTATTCATGAAACCGTATGATGCTACACAAAAAGTATTTAAACAACAGTTTGGAAACCGAACTGTAAAAGATCACAAAGGTGTTGAACAACCAGTATTTGTGTTCTATAACCTTGACGACAATGGTAAACACCCAGTCACGGGCGAAGACGTACCAGAAGCGTTCGTTGCCACTGGTCAAGTGATTATTGCAGGGCCAGCAGAATCAGTTATAGAGGCCTCTGGGGTGCTTTATGGCTACAGCGTAGGGTTGGGTGGTTACGTGGTACTCAATGCGGCAGGGGAGTTCCCAGGAATTGTATCTCGGTTTGAGGCAGAGCCCGGCAGTATCCCGCAGTTACAAGACGTATTAAAAGTCGTAACCAATTGGTATCCAACCACGCCAATTAACAAACAAGGGATTTCGATTAGTTTTACTAAAAACCAGACTATGATCACGCCAGATACACACGTAGTGTTAAGTCGTGATGTAGACCTGAATCATCCCGTTGCTCTGATCTCTCGTCAGACTCTAGCTACAGATGACCTGGACTACGTACCTGAGTTATTGTTAGTAAGACTTAATGCGTCTGAACCTAATGAAAGTTACAGTACAATCATTGATTCTGCGTTTGATGTAATTAATAGCATGGCTGAAACTACTGCAGTATATTACTTAAACGAAACTTTTCACGAGCTGTGTTTAACGGTTAAAGAAAACTTTTTTGAGTTTTACTTAGTCCAAAAAGTAAGAGGCTACAATCGTGACGCGATGTCCGTTACGTGTTTTGAATCTAAGCGTTTCTTAGCAAGTTGCGACGAGCACTTCGATTTTACGTTTTCGGACAGCTATTCAAATTGTGGCCATTCTATGCATGGATTACTCTTACAGCTGGAAAACATTTTAACACAAAGAGGCTTTACTCGTGTTGACGATTGAACTTAGTAACCCTGGGGTGTGGGATTGAACTACCAATTTAAAAAAGCAATTGTTTTAGGTTTATTAGCGGTTGATAGAAAAGCAGCAGATGGTTATCTCGATCTGACGGAAACATTTACTGTTCGACTATTGCCAACACTAGTTATTTTTAAAACAGCAGCGCCAGACGCTAGAAACACTGTGTATCATAGAACATTTCCAATAAACAACAAATGGGACTCTTACATCTATGACGTAGAGACTTTGATACCTAGTTGGTGGAAAGTGATTAACGGTGAGCGGGTTAACGATGAAGAGGCATTAGCTTGGTTTAGCAAAATTGCAAAGTTAGTTCGTTCCAATGATTTTACTGGGGACATCAGAATCACTTTTCGGGTGGGACCTTTAAAATCATTTAGCGTAAAAGTGTTTGACAATCTAGAAAACCTAGTGGAAACTTTAGTCATAGGAGAGGCGTAACGCCTCTCCTTTTATGACGCCTTTCTTTTTTGGTAAATGGAATCATTTTCAGACATATATTCCTTTAGTGAATCAATCAAACCCAAAGGAGGGAATATGGAAGATTTGATTGCGGCGATCCTCGAGGCAGAAATGCCCGAGGGCGGTCTAGCCGAAGACCGCTTGTGCTCTTCGCCAGAGCACTCATTCAGCGAATGGTTAGACGCCATCGCTGAGTGATTAAACAGAACTTCACTAAATGGAAATAATTTCAAACATATATTCCTTTAGTGAAGTTCTAGTAGTTAAATCAATAAAGCTAATTAGAACTAGCTTGCTTTATTGATTTAATTCCACAACCAGGAGAGTAAAAAAATGCGTACTGTACTAATTGTTATCGGCTTTCTACATGCAGTGCATGTAGTTAGCAAATTAACAACGTCTTTTACCGTTACAAAAACGGTAAAAGAAGAAGAAAAACCAGCAGCTGAGCAAGCTGCTGAATAATCAATTAACAGGCCCTATGGGGGCTAAGGATTAAGAAAATGGCTAAAGCCAAAAAGTATACAATTAAGATCAACTGGTCCGCCGTAGCGCGGATCGTCGTTGGGACCATCGTGATGACGGCAATGTACGCCGCATATCGCGATGACGGCGCAAATAATTCAGATTCTGAGGAGTAAAAAAAAAATGGGTAATTTTCTATTGTACATCGGCTGCGCTGTCGTAGCCAACTGGGCGTCAGCCCAAGTGTTCGGTGACAAACCTCTGTATGAGGTTGTTACCGAGGAAATTGAGTCTGAAGTTTCTAAAAGGAAGTCAGATGAATGATTTCCAAAAGAAACTGCTTGTAACGGCGGCTTGCGCCGCCGTTACAGCAATTACGGTTCGTCTAACGAACCGTGGAATGGACGCTATTGGCTTTTATGCCAGTAGTGCCAAATCAAAGGCTGCAGCTAAGAAAGCTGCAGCTTAATACATAACTAGAGGCAGTAAACGCACTGTCTCTAGTTTAAAACTATCGGTCCTACGGGGACTAAGGAAAAAGACATGTTAAAGAAAATCATTATTGCGACAGTAACAGTTTTGGCAACCGCTGCGGTTGCTACCTTGGCGTACAACCATTTTGCTGAAGAGTCGGTTGACTCTTCAGCAACTGATGACTCAGTAGAGTCATCAACACAAGAAACTACTACAGAAGCAGATGTTTCTGTAGAGACGCCAGAAATTCAGGCGTCTGACATCATGTAGGCTGTAGGGGGTTGGAATTCCAACCCCCTAGTTTTATTAATTAAGTATTAAATGTATTTACTTAATAAAATTATTTTTTAATTAAATGCCCTATGGGGGCAAGGAGTAATACCATGTTATATATTCAATTCGAAAACAACTTCCACGTAGAAAACACCGCGGCAATCCCTGGCGACAACGCCGGGGTGTTTTTTAAAGACGGCAAATTTGTCGTCGCTCCGGCGAAAGTCGGAGTACCTGGCGGTATCTTCATTGGGCTTCTAGCCCAAGCGGAGGGCGTTTACGACGCCCCAGAGGTCCTCTCTATGGAGGACCTGCCGGAGTAACAACTGAGGGGGGTGGTTTACCACCCCCCAGTTTTATTAGTTAAGTTTCAATACTTACTTAATAGAATTATTTTTTCAAACCAAACGTCCTACTGGGACAGGAGCAATAAAATGAAAACATCTTTTCAAGCAATGCCTTTAATCCAAACCACAGAAATGTTGGTCCAGAGCACCAACACCGTGGTGTGGCTATCGCGCCACCCAATGACGCCAGATCAGGTAGCGAGTCTACCTGATACGCAAATCATCCATTATAACCCGACCTTCGGGTCGGATGACAATGAAGCCATTCGCGCAATCTGCGCCTTGGCGGAAGAAAACAACGCTGGTAAGGTGCTAGGTGTATTCCCAGCACCTTTGTTGATTGAAATGTGCGGATATAATCGCCGCTCGCCAACATTTGGGGTAGCGATAGCTGCCCCACAATTTGCCGAAGACGGATCGCCGAGGGGCTTCCAGCACAAAGGCTGGAAAACATTTTAATCAGGGGACTAGAGAGTGCGGCTCTAGTCCAATTCCGAATAACGCTCAACAGACCTTCGGGGGCTAAGGATTTAATATGAGCTATGATTTAATTGGCGATTTTGTCCAGCCGCTTTTAAAAGCGGCTGGTGTACCATTCGACGCTGAATCATTTCACATCAGCGTCGAATCGGAGAGTGGGGAGCCTCCAGTGTGCGTAGTTCCTGCGCACACTGTGCAGGCCTCATCTGGCCTGCAGCAGGTAGCGGACGAGTGGTCCAATTGGAACGACCGTCCCGAACGTTGGTTGTGGATTGTTGTATGTAGTTCTGGGTATGAGACTCGGATTACATACAACGTTCGTCAACGACGAGTAAAGAAGTTTAAGTCCAAACGGACTTAAACTTCTAAAAAGAAGCCGCACTTCTTTTTTTTTTGATTCGCGGCATAAGAGGAGGCAAATGCCTCCTCTATAACCTAAACGTTTGGTGCCGAAATGGGCATACTGGCAGTAATCGATTTACAAGTTAAAACGCCATCAGTAATATTAAAACTTGGCCCCGTTACAGAACTACTTAACTGCATAGCACCAGATACTTTTAAAGCGCCACCTACTTCAGTATTACCGGCGACTTCTAAATTACCACCAATAGCAACATCACCGGTAATTGTAGTTGTCGGAGTATCGATAGTTACGTCAGAGGCTTTCAAATTAGTACTACCGCCGCTTGTAACGTTTACCTCGCCAGACGCATTTAAATTAAAGTTAGCACATTCAAAATTAATGTCACCTTCTGTTGTACCATTAATGTTACCGGGGGCAAATAGATTGATATCAACTTGATTTGCTTCAATAAAAGTTCCAGTATTTAATTCAACTTTAATTCTTTTTTCTGCACTATCTAATTCAATAAAATTGCCAGAATCGTCGGTAATTGTAAAATACCCAGTTCCAGTATTTAATTGAATAGTGTACGCAAACGGTTCGTCGTTCTTTTTAGTGGTTTGTATCGTAATTAATTTTTTATGCGTACTGACTTCAACCAGGTACGAATCAACGGCAGCGCGTTCATCGTCCGAGTCTCCTTCAGGATTTGCACTAAACAGCCAAGCGACTGTTTCTAACCTTCTTAACTTTGCCGCAAGTCCAGTGTCTGCCCAGTAGAAATCATCAGAATCAGCAAAACGGTAAATAAAGACTTCTTCACCGCGTCGAACGTCAGGTGCTGTAACACGGTTAGAATCCATTGGGAGCCACTGACACGTTAAGGCTGACCTAGCTTGCATGTTAAGCGTATATGGCTTCCCAGAGCCATCTACGCCTTTTATTTCGAGTTCTGAGTCTTCTGTTGCAACTTCACCTTCTAGAAACCCCATCCGCTCAATTGGAATTACTAATACTTCATTGGTAGTCGTCGGTTTATTCTCAGCAACAATCCCTTTGCTGTACAAGTGAAAGCTTGACATACTCTGCTTTAATCGAGACACTTGTTCATTCAGATCTTCAATGCTAATCATGGTTTAATACCTGTAAAATTCTAAGTAAACACAATATCTATTAGTAGCGTATAAAGAGAAATTTTTAATGGACCTTATTAAAATAGCCATTGCAGGAAATCGCCGCTTTCTGTATGCTGGTATTAACGAACTTGAATTTGCGCCAGACGCTAAACAACAGTTAATTTTAGGAACTAACGGGTCAGGTAAATCTACTTTATTAGAAGCATTATCGCCACTGCCAGCATCTCCAGGTGATTACATTAAAGGCGGTTATAAAGAAACACATTGGAATGACCGAGGAACTATTTATAAACTAAGGTCAAGTTTTGTTCGTGGAGAACATGCGCATAGTTTTTTAAAGGACGATATCGAATTAAACGATGGTGGTACTTTGATGATTCAACGTAAGTTGGTCGAACAGTACTTTAACTACACGCCAGACTTACACGAGCTTCTAATCGGTAACGTTAAGTTTACTTCTTTAACAGCACAAAAAAGAAAAGAGTGGTTAGTTAAGCTTTGTCACGTGGACGTAAGTTATGCGATCGGTGTATATTTAAAATTACAAACGACAGCTCGTAACGTTCTAGGCGCCCGCAAACACGCTGAACAACGTATTGTACAACGCACGGCTCAGCTGTTAGGTGAAACTGAATTAAACGATTTAAAACAACGTTTAGATGAAATCCAACAAGAATTAAAGATCTTGATGGAATCAAAAGACTACGAGTTAGTTTGGTCGGAATCCAACGCGTCTGAGTTACGGTATCTTGAAGCGCAGATACTTGATCTCTCTCAAGAGGTGTTAACACTTCCAATGTTAGACGTTGAAGGGTTTAAAAGTACTTTAGATATCCAAAATGAAATTGCTAACGTTACAGAGCAAGTTGCTAGGTTACAAGAAAGAAACAATGGCATTAAGAAAGAATATAGTTCAATTAGTGATATTGTTAAAATGTTAAGTCAAAGCAGCACCGTATCAATTACTGATTTAGAAACAGAATGCGATGCGTTACAGCAATTGAATCAAGATGAGCGCTTAAGTAACCGTCAAAGTTTATTAACCCATTACAGTAACCTTAGAGAAATTCAGTCAGACTTAGAGCAAGTCATTGACCCAATCGAAGATTTGCTGATTGAGATTCCTTTAAATCCAGATTTAAAAGTATATAACAATGAAACGGTTCAACACAAACAAGACGAAAAAGACGCGGTAGAAGCAGAGAAAGCCAACTGGCACAATCGACATCAGTTAGCAATAGCTCGGTTTCAATACCTAAAGAGTCATGACCCCGTCAGTTGTCCAGAATGTTCACATAGCTGGATACCTGGAGTAAATGACGCTGAACTCACTCGCCTCGAAGAATCGTTGCCTAAATACGAAGCTAGACTTTTAGAGTTGACTAAAAAACTTAAAGAGTTTGACCTTTGGTACGAACAGAAAGAACAGTGGAAAAACGTCTATGGTCGGTACCGTAATTACGTTAGTCAATATCCTCGATTAAAAGAAATCTGGGATTACTATCAGGACGACTATCGTATTTTTAATGACCCTAGTTCTTTAGTTGGATTTATTCGGCAATATTACGATGATGTTATTGTAGCGCTCCGCTGTAAGTCGCGACAAGATCGAATTGACGTATTGCGCTCAGCAATTGAAGAACGGCGTTTATTAGAGTCAAATAACGTCGTTGCTCTTAACGGAAAGTTATCTCAATTAGATACTGAATTGTCCGTTGGGTTAGCCGAGATTAGCGTATTAAATAGCAGAGTCGAAAAATTAAAAACGCTTTATGATAACATCATTAATTTGGACGGTAGGGCTCGTCAGATAAAAGACTTGTTAAATCATCATGTTGAAGGGTTTATCAAAAACTTTAAAGACGGCAAAAATAAGATTATTGACAATCTGATTATGTCGCGTCAACAAAGTTTAGCAAGTTTGTCTGCAAGGCACCACGATGCGATGTCAGACGTTAATATGTTAGCCCAATACGAACGTGACTTGGAAGAACTGAAGCGCTCTGAGTATGAACTAGGTCTGGTATTAGATGCGCTATCGCCTACCTCTGGAATTATTGCTCAAACTTTAAATAGTTTTATTAGTATCTTTACCCAAGGTATGAATAAAGTAATTGGTCAAGTATGGACGACACCATTACAAGTTATGCCATGTACTATGAAAGATACTGATCTTGATTACAAGTTCCCGTTGTGGTTTGGATCAAACGAAAAAACGGCTGATGATATTAGTCAAGGGTCTAGTGGTCAAAAAGAAATTGTCGACTTTGCATTTGTCTTAGTGGCTAGATCTTTTTTAAAACTAAACCATATACCTTTAATACTCGACGAAGTCGGTAGAACGTTTACCGATACTCATCGAAGACATTTATTTGATTACATTAAACTGCTCAGCAGTCAGATATTTATCGTATCGCATTTTAGCAATACACATGGCGCATTAAACCAAGCCGACGTCAATGTCTTAGACCCTACTGGAGTACTACTTCGAGATGGATACAATCGACATTTTAGGATAGCATAATAGTATGCATGTCTCCCTGTCTGTCGGCAGGTCCTGGTGCATAGGTAGCACATTGCCGGAGGCTTACGCCTCCGGCCTTTTTTATGCTGTGTTTTAAGGAGGCAGTAAACCAGCCTCTTCAATAATCGCTTCTAAAGCAGCGATTCGCTGTTGTAACGTAGTCACTAACTCGACGGCTTCTAAAGCACGTGCCCTATCAGTTTTACGGTTAGTAATTCGTGCAGTGCGGGCGACCTCGAGTAATTCGTGTTGCTCTGGAGTCACAGTCCCTACCGTTGGCGCTATATGCATTTTAACTACGGCATCTACCCCAATTGTGTCGCTTGCTACACTTGACAATTGAGACATAGCAAAATCTAACGGTAAAAAATCTGGTAACGGCCCTAAAGAAACGCTTAATACCACGTGTTGGTATTTAACATCACCTTGGTTTGGATAACTAAGAATATAAGAATCCGGTACGTAGGCAATTTCGCCTGACGGATTCATCAACGATACAATGACAACGCTTGCGCGTTCGTCTTGTTTAAATTGTGCCTCAGTTAAACCAAACGGAGCGTAATATTTATCGTAAACGTCTTCGCCGAGTTCTACAATGTCTGTAAAACGACGAAGTGCAATTGCTTGATATGCAACTGTTTCAAATACAACCGTATCAAACGGGGCGCTTACAGTAAAACGCCCCGTCGCATTTAGTGGCGGAGTTAAACGAGCCATTAGCTAGCTACAACCTCAATAGTTTTAGTTACTTGACGATCATTAAACTTAGCAACTACAGCAATTCGTGAACCACCGTACGTATTTGTATTGGTACTAAACAGCAACTCTTCACGAGTGCCACTTAAGATATCAATATTTGCACGTAATGTACCGTCCGAGTTATACCAGTAAGCTTCCCACGTAACGACAGTTGCCGGGTCAATTGGTAATAAAGTACCTGCTGAATCCACTTCAAAGATTTCTGCAGTTACGCCAGTATTAGCCCCACCATGAACCAACGCCAGAGTATATTTTTTATACATTGGACTTGCTGGATCAGCCGCCGGATCTTCGTGCTCAAAAATTGGGTTTGATTTAAACGACATCAGATATTGCATCTTCTGATGATTCATTACTAAATACCAGTTAATCCCACGTTTTACGCGAGTAAAACCGCTCGGGACAGCACTGTACTCAGTCATGTTTTCAGCATGCATCAACATAGTCTGCAGTTTAATAATAAACTCACCCGTTGCTGGAGGAATCCGATTAAAGTCAGTTGACATTACCGGAATGGCAGCGTATTTTGGCCACAAGACTTGGAAGTTAAAAATACCATCTCGGTTACGCGGATTCCCTACAGCAATAAACAAAGACGATTTGTAGTTTGCAGTTGAGACTGTCAGGTGCTCACGCGCATGCGCCCATGGAGTATCCACAAATGTAGATAATGCATAACTTGCAATATCGGCATAAGACAATGTTGGCGAGTAAATACCTGCTACAGTTTGTTGCTGTGGTAAAGAGTACCGATCCCAAAGCGGTGTGATGTAAAATTCATTTGGTAAAAACAGATCGGGGAAAATCTTTTCCCATTCACTGCGTGGCTGTACACTGTTACCCAATACGTATTGGATAATTGCTTCACGAATTAAGTCGGCATTATTGCCAGCGTTCCCGTAGATCAATACAACCCAAGGCACCGCACGAGTCACAGCAGGGTCATTTTTATCAACCCAGTCGTAGTCGTCAGATACGATATCTGTTGGCGGTTTGTCTCCGATAGCCAAATCGACTTTCTTACTCATCTTAGTCACTGTGATTTCGGAAACTAAAGTAAGTACAGAGGCTCGCGATCCGTGGAAGTCGTCTACCGGCGTATGTGGTGGAACCACCACAATTTCATAAAGCTCATATTGACTTCTGAAGGCTGCGTCAGAAAACCAAATCTTTAATAAGTTATTTGGTTGTGACTTTACGGTAATAGAGACTTGCTCAGGTAACCAGTAAGTTCCATTTGAAACCATGTTACCAACGCGTGCAAATTCTAAAGTCGTACCAAACGTATCGATCAATAGTTGCCGACATTCTTCTCTATCATCTGAGAGAGTGCCGTCGATGCTCCGGTTATATAGCCACTGTGCCATCAGTAGCACGGGGTCAGTATATGTCGGCGCTGCTGCAACCTTTGTGCCGTCATTCATTGAACTAAACGAGACCAACTTAACGTCAGGCGTCGCTGCGCTGCTATAGAACCCAAGTTCTCTTGAGTAACTACTTGCTGCGTTAGAAATCTCACCGATTGGGCTATTTACCCCAGGGGTGTTATTGGCAAATGCGCCAATGGTAATAAACCCATGCATCGCGTACATAGAAGGTCTCCGTTGATGTTTAATACATAATATTTTTAAAAGGTAAGGTTATGGAGTTAATTTTTGCTATCTATAATTCCTTACATGAAGCTATTTCCGGTGCTGTCAATCACCCGCGTTTCGGCAACAGTAAAAAGTTTAGGTTTTTTGCACCAAGTATAATCATTGGTCTGATAAGTATCAACGGCGCAATAATTACCGTCTATATTGGTGCAACCGACCAGATCAAGAAATTAGAAAAGGAGATACTGGAACTTCGCATCCAGCAACTTGCTCCCAAAAAAGAAACTTCTGACAAAGATGTTAAGATTGCGGAATTGCAAACATTTCTTACTGCTCAAAAGGATAGGATTGCTGATTTAGAAAAACAGATTGCCGATCTTAAGACAGAGAATGCGTCTTTGAGGGAAAGAGTTTTTAACAAAGAACCCGTTAAACAAGTTCCTGTGGAAAAACCTAAAAACTCAGATTCGATTCTTGAATCTTCAAATCGGCGACTTAAACGGCTAGGTGATAAAAAAGATGACCCGGTTCAGTAAGGTATTAATAATGGTGGTGTTTGGCCTCGTTGCGTGCAGTGCACCGCCAACAATCAAACCCGAACACTACCTTTCTATTCCAAAGCCCCCAGCGGCTTCCGATTATATCGATCCATCTAAGAAAGTTGACTACGATGGTTTAATGCAGTATTTGGACGCATTAGAGAATTATCGACTTTACGTAAAAGAACACGAAGGAGAAATCCTTCGTAAGTACTTCAAACATCCGTATAGTCCAAATAAACGCGAGAATTGCGTTAGTTTATTTTATCGAGAAAAGATTAAGATCCCTGACCCTCCTAATATAGATGGAATGGACCTTGAGCAAGTCGTCGATTTACTAACTTCTTACGTAGAACGTTTACATGCAGACATTCACGAATACAACGCATCTGTCGATCGCACTAACGAAATCCAAAGTTCGTTATGTGAGAGTAGGTAAATACGTACTTTAAGTATTATTTGTTTAGACCTACTAAAGTTTTAAAAGGAATGGCTATGTTAGATTTTAATTTCCCCACAGGTATGGTTTTGTACACCGACGGTGGAGAGCGTAGATTTAGTGGGTACGGTATTCATGGTTACGTTTACGACAGTGAAAAAGTCGTAGATAAGAACAATAAGAAAACTGACGTACCTACAAGCATCGGGTATTTAAACCAAGAAGACTTAAATACCCAAACTTTAAAATTAGTTAAACCAACGCATTACGTCGATGTTATCCACGGGTTGAGTGCGGGGGTTTCTAATAATGCGGCCGAATTAAAAGCAGCAGAAGCCGCAGTGACTTTAGCTATAGAAGCTAAGGCAAAAGAGTTGACGATTTTAACAGATTCAAAACTCGTAGTTCAGGGAATCACCGAATGGTTACCTAAATGGCAAAACAATAACTGGAATAATTCCCAAGGGAATCCAGTAGCCAACAGGGAACTCTGGGAATCGTTACACTCAAAAGTTACGGATTTCAAAGACAAGGGTTCTACCGTAACATGGAGATGGGTTAAAGGACATAATGGTAATTTAGGAAATGAGACCGCCGATTTGCATGCAACGTTTGGTATTGTTGCTGCTAATAAAGGTGATCTTGATCTAAAGATTACTGTTAAAGAGAGTGCAAAATACTGGTCACCTTCTGCCGACTTCAATCGGTTTATTGGTTCTGGTAAATTATACTTTCAAACAAATAGTCCTACGGAACAACGTGAAGATGGGAGAGTCGTCTATTACTGTGGCGATCACGGGAAAGATTCAGACGACATTGGGAAGCGAGTACCAGACGCGTCTTACTCAGTAGTTTATTTAGAAAAACCAGACCCTGTAATTGAGATGTTAAAAGACTATCAAAACACGGTCAGTGATTCTAGTCGAGTAGACGTTGTTGTAACTTACTTAGGGAACGTTTTAAATAGTGGAAATTACAGTCGCCTAGTCGAGACTGGTAACACTTTTTTAAACGCACATCCGGTGCATAAAGACATTTATTTACCGGCTAGCAACGCCCCTAAGGTTGCTGATACGGCTCAGCTAAATGCTGACTTTGTATCTGGATATCAACTCACAGAAGTGCGTAGACCACCGCTCTTAGCTTTTAAAGCAATTAGTCGTTTAAATCAATTGCAGTCGTTCTTAGATGATTTTTTAAAACATCGTGAAAAAGCAACAGAGACGGTAGTTACCGACATTACGGCCCATTTATATGAGACTGAGACTACTAAAAAAGGCGAAGTTTGCAAACTGTTGAAGTCTGTGACTACCGCAATGAAGTCTCTTAAAGTTCCAGTTAATTACCGCATCTCAGATGCCGTAAAACAGGCTGATGTCGTACTCACTTTAGGGATTGATCTTCCGACTCGCAATACGTTAAACGCAATTGCTGAAGAGTTTCCTAAAGTTTATGTTCTGACCTATTTGGAATCTGCCGTGAGTTTTCGGTACGTGACTGTAATAGAGTCGGCTAAAAATGTAGGCATCTTTTCATCGGTCCATTCTAACCTTAAGGTCCTAAAGGAGCCTTAAACAAATGTCACTGTCAATCAAAAAAGCAAAAGCGATTGCAAGGAAATTGTCGCGTAAGGCTATTGCGGAAATCTTTAGGGTGTTGATTCCCGCACACTTTAAACGGATAATTTACTTAACGACACTTTACCATTTCATGAGATCAGACAAACCGGAAGTTTCGTCAAAAGCGACTGAGGATCTAGTCAGGTTAAACGAGTATCTCGAGTTAGCCAAAACGGATGCATCGAGTCTAGTACTCCCAGGGATGTTAACTGATAAGCTATGGCATGGTAATGGTGGCCGTTTAGTGACTCTAACTGATGATGTACTTGTTGCAAGGTTATTAAGCAGGTTACCTTGCTGGTTGAATTATGGTGACACTGACACCATAGCCAAAGATGTGGTTGAGTTACGTAGCTTTGTAGTGCAAGAACAATCGCCAGTAATCGGGCATAAATAAGGGAAGGGCTTTACGCCCTTCCCTTTATGCTGCTTTGATTATTTTTTAATACCTTTAAGCACTTGACTTTTAGTTACTTCAACAACCGCAGTCAGTTGATTGATTGAAGTAGAAACCACGCTTAAAAAAGTAACTTGTTCGGCAACACCATAAACCATTTTGGCAAGATCATCAATTAGTTTAACTGACGGCCGATGAGACGCGTTTGGATCTTTTAACTGCTCAATTAATTTTTGAGTACTTACCGACAACTCAGAAACTTTTTGAACAATCATCGTTTTATTTAAACGTTTTTCTACTAAACCTAATTCATTGATTAAGTTCTCAAGTTCCATCCAATCCGCATTACGGTTTAAGCATTCATCGTAGCGACGCTCTTGTGCAGTCCCTTTAAAAACCGCACCTAAATCTTTACGTAACTGCTCTAAGTTATGGAGCTTTAAAGCGTGTGATCGAGTTAATGATTCAGTCAGTTCGGGACGGTTGATAGATTCAGCAATAAATTTACCGTACGGGATCAAACAGTTTTCATTGATCATCGAAGTGATGTCTTGACAACGTTTTAACAGTTTAGCATAGCTTACAAAGTCAACTGATAAACCTTCTGGACTGGCTACTTTTAAAGCCGCAAGGTTTTTATATTCAACTTTATCTAGTTTCTTGGCAAACCCTGTAGTGACGGGTACGCCAGATTCAGTTTTAGTTAACTTTAACGCTTGCGTTGAAAGAAAACCAGTTAAGCGTTCAGTTAAGAAACCTAACTTCTCAACAATAGCAGTATTTACTTTGTGGATAGACAGAAGCTCTTGAGAGATCTGTAATGATTCAAGGGAGATTTGTTCTAACTGGTCCATAAGAGCCTCATAGGGTCTAAAATTAAATTAACATAAAATAAAACACATTGTCGGGTATAGTGTGTTGTTTCAAATTATAATCATCGGAGTGCAGACATGTCAGGATTTAGTTTTAAAGGGCATATCACGCCAGCCCCAGAAATTCGTCCATTGTTAAATGTGGGTTGTTTAATGGATATCCCATGTGGTCGCCCAGTTAAAGGTAAGCACGGTGAGTGGCTGTGGTTAGGTGGACACGCACCTATTACTGGTGTGGGTGGTCGCGGCAACACGTATAAATCAACTATTGCTCACCATTTAAACTTAACTATTATGAATCGCTATTTCCGTAGCGTGCAAAACGTTTACGATACAGAAATGTCGTTTGGTCAAGGTCGTGCAGAAATGCTGTCTGCTCGGATGGAATTCATCGCCAATGCTGATTTAGTCGACGATGGACGTTTACTAATTGCAGATAGTACGGTGTCTACTGGCGATAAGTGGTTTGATGAGATTAAAGAATATTCTACGCTTAAAATTAAAGAAGCTAAAAAGTCAATGGGGACTACACCGTTTTTACAAAAAGACGGAACCCAGTATCAGTACTACTTACCTTCATTAGTTTGTATTGACTCATTTAGTCGTATGAACTTTAGTTCAACTGAAGCAATCTTTGAAAAGAATAGTGTCGGCGATTCGGGGATGAACATGGAAGCTACTCGTAGTAGCCATGCAAAAAACCAACTCCTGATTCAAGTTCCTGTATTGACCGCTAGCAGCGGTATATATATGACGTTTACCGCGCATGTTGATGACTCTATTCAGCTTGACCCATACGCGCCGGTGCAAAAGAAATTAGCGCTTTTAAAGAACGGTTTAAAATTTAAATACGTTCCAGCGCAATTCACGTTCCTTATGAATAACCTTTGGTATTGCTACGACGCAAGTCCAATGACTAACCAAACGACTAAAGCTGCTGAGTTCCCTCGTAACCCACAAGACAATGATCCGGATAACAAAGACCTGATGATTGTTACTGTGCAAAACTTACGTGGTAAATATGGCCCGTCTGGTTCGCCGTTTGAGTTAATTGTTTCTCAATCTGAAGGTGTACTTGTAGGGTTATCTGAATTCAATTACATCCGTAGCTACGACCGTTTTGGTTTAGGCGGCAACGTACAAAACTACTTTGTAGAACTTTGCCCAGACGTTAGTTTATCTCGGACTACAATCCGTAGTAAAATTAACGCTAACCCTAAACTACAACGTGCCTTAGAAATCACCTCAGAGCTCTGTCAGCTTAAAAACATCATGCCTCGTGTATTTGGTACTATTACTGAATATCGTTCTCCTAAAGAGATCTACGACACCTTAACACAAAAAGGGTATGATTGGGACATTCTGTTAGGTCAGACTCGTGGTTATTGGGTGTTTGAAGAAGATAACAACCCTTTACATTTCTTAAGTACTTTGGATCTTTTGGAAATGTGTAAATCTGAAAATGCTTATCATCCCTGGTGGTATGATCAGGCTGTGGCTAAAAAAGCTGCATCTGAAGCAATCAAGAAAGCCAGCTCCGATAGTAAAAATAAAACAACTATAGAAGCGTGATATTGACTGGGGGTGTCCGCACCCCCTTTAATCTCACGTCTTTCATTTGTGGGATTAAAAATATGGAATTGCCAAATCACCTACATGCTGCATTAGCAGCGAATGATCCGGTTATGGCCGGTGAATTTGATTTTCGTTTTCGTCGTTGGTTAGAATCATCGTCACGGTCGCATTCGGTTCGCCACGAGTTAGTAATTTTCTTTCACGTTGAATTAAGTCAAGTTAAAGATTCAATTGATATCCGTGGGTATTTAAGTGAAGAACTGGATGACGTTACGTGGGTTAACAACTTTATGACGTATGTTTATTCTACAGTGTCAAAACTGTGGAAACGTAGTCGGGTTGGGGGTGTGTAATGAGTGACACAATTGTAGTATCCGTAACCGGCATTAAGATGTTTGACGATTGCGAAACGGTTTTTGATAAACTGGACCGTGTATTGGGTAAATTAGAAAAACCTCTTAAAGAAATTGTAGTCAGTGATGAGAATGGTATTGGCGCTATCGTTCGCCAGTATTGTAAAGCGCGTGAGATCAAATGTCGCGTAGTTAAAACTGACTGGGAAAATAACGGTGATCTTGCCGCAATCAAACGAAATCAGGAACTAATTTTAAGTAGTAAACTGATCATTGTGTTTACCGATAAAAACGATACGTATGTCAATAAGTTCATTGACCAAGCGTTCGCTGATCGGGTCCACACCAAAGTATTCACAATTACCAAAGCACTTAAATCTTTCGAATTTAAAGACGAGGTTACGGATGTCAGCGAAACGTAGAGAAGCTTTTATAAAGCAGTTTATTTCTGATACTGAAGCCATTTTACCGGGTAGTCAAAACAGTGAATTAGTCGACAAGTATTTACGCGGCTTAAACGACGAGCAGTTCGAAGCGTTAGTCGTAGCAATTGAAAACGATGAGACGGTAATTCCTTTGTATAACCCAGTACTTAAAAATCCAAAGTTAACAGTTTCTAGAAATTTAGAAGTTGCTAAAGCTTGGGGTGTTGAGTTGTTTCAGCAATGTTACTTAACTGACCCTACTGTCCCAGGCGTTACTCTACTTACGCCTAAACGTTATCCTATACTGTATTTACCAATCCGTCGGCAAGCCCAGACCATTGCTAAAAAGATGTCAGTACCCATGTCTAACCAATCGGTTGACGATTTGACGGGTCAAGTTACCGGCGACTCTAAAGGGTCGGCGTTGACATTCCCTGAATTACAAGCATTGAATGCTCAAGGGTTAACAAACTCTATTACTGAGTTTATGGCAGTGCGGGGTGGAAATACTGAGGCGTATACTCGTATGGAACAGGCAATTATTGGAATGGGTTCAACAACCCTGACTGATTCGCTTCAAGACGGAACTCGTCCTCGCGCAACTGAAACTTTAAGAACTCTATTGCGTTCTGCGCATATTGAGAATAACTTGTAATGGGATCTACTATGGAAGAATCTAATGGTTTATTGCCAGTAGAAGTTAGGTACTACGATACGGTATTACGCGTTACTAAGGATTTACTTGCTGAGCACGAAGACCTTTATAAAGACAGCGAACTACCCTTAAAGTTTGCTGAGCTGCATAGTGGCATGAATGCCTACAGTACAATCAACCACGTGAACGCTTTAGACTTCTGGACTAAGAAAATTCGCGGCGATGAAGACCTGTTCCGCTTTGTACAACGAGCAAGTACGGCATCTAGATTCTTATCTAGCATTACTTGGGCAGAATGGTCTATTCTAGCAATGCAGTTGAGCTTGGCAATTCATCCAGGTAATCGTTCAGTGTACGTTGACGGCTATATCGATGATTGCACCTCAATCGGCGGGAATTTGTTAGAAAACAAAATTAGTGAATATGTTCCAGCCGTCGACAAAACGATCGTCGATCGTACTGATATCAAAAGTACGTTTAATGTGTTAGTAGCAACCCCTTGGTTAGTCTGGCTGTACGTAGCGTCCTTAATTCCAATTCAAGCATTTGAAATTAATCGCAAACGCTCACGCCGTAGCCCTAGCGTAAGTTAATATGGCTGCTCCACTTTTAACCGAAGTTGATTGGTTAGTTGACTTTAGCGCACTATTAGACTTACGGCTAGGTGCGCTTTATTTAATTGATCCGGCTGCTGTGATTGCTGTATTAGACAACGGATGGCACGAGCGATCACGCGACGATATCATCGATCACGTAGGTGGCGTTTCTTTAGAAGTCTTAAATAAAACTTTAAAAGAACGTCCCGTTGAATGTGCTAAAAACGCACACCCTACTTTCATACCTCAATATTTAATTACTCGCATTAAAGAGAGTTTAGAAGAAGAGGTTGTAGGAAGTGAGTTTAATAAGCATCACATTACGGTAAACGTTTATCCAATGAATCTTAACGAAGATGATCGTCGAGATTTAGTAGACGTAATTATGGAATTGGTGCCTGCTGTATATAGCGTAGAGATTGTTTCGATCTCGCCTCAATTCCTAACGCCAATGTATTTAAAAGGCAAACACCAGTATTACATTACGTACGATTTCTTTAATTGGATTAAGCTTTATGATCTACAACTTAACGCAACTCCGATTCCTGAAGTTACGATAATTGCTCCGAAGTTAATGGAGTTAGATCCAGAAAAATATTACGAAGGAAATGTTCCAGAGTACAATCAGGACATTAATCCTTGGAGCATGTTTGGGTTAGCCTGGGCACCTTTTATAAATGTTCAGTTTGAAGACGTTCGTTGGTTTTCAATAGTTACGCCGACCATACCGACATAAAGGGAGGGCGTTTGCCCTCCCAATTATGCTTTGTCCTGCGACATGATTGGATCCATTCGTTCGATGAACTCATGGTAATTCCCATTACTGCGTTTTACCTGCATTTCTTCCGGCATAAAGTCAAACTCACCAACCACTTCAGGTGGCGGTGCAATTGTTCGAGGCGTGGCATCAGAAATAGGGGTAGTGGCTTTAAATGGGTTTCCGTGTTCTCGCATACGCTGGTCTGCGATCTGTGCAAGAATGGTAGCCATCTGGCGATCATTGTCAGCAGATTTATTATCAACCTCTAAACGTTTCAAACCAAGAACTTGTTTATCGATACCGTCCAGAGCATTTAAGGCAACTTTAACTACTTTAGGGTCATAGTTAATAGTGTCTGGATCTGTGGATAACAATGAATCAACTAGGGCTAAGCGTTTACGCTGCGTTAGTTTTAGCAACTCCTCGTCAGATGGGAGTTCGGTACTTAAAGAACTCATAAAGGCTCTCCCGATTAAAATGGAATAAAAATTAACTCTATATCATTATTATGCTAGACTAGAGGAATAGCCCATGGATATATTTACGTATTGTAAATTCTGTCTAAACGAGTGGTGGAATAAATGCTTTAATAAAAAGAAAGTATTGACTTCCGTAAAGCAAACTTTAGAACAGGAGACCTATAGCAATCTAAGAACGATTGTTAAAATGGTCAAAGAAAGAGGATTTTTTGAGGTGCCTGTAAAGCATCAGTTATCTAAGAAAATTTCTCTTGCTACCGATAATGCTGCAGAGTTATTAACGTGCATTGAACGCGCCTATATTAATATCTCAACGCAGTTGCCCGTTTCTCGCGATTACCCAATCCCTAAATTAGTAACATTAGATGATTGGTTAGTAACCGAAAGAAGTATATCTGTGCCCGCGCATGTCTTAATTGAAAATTTGATTTATCAATTAGACAGGTTAGATACAGAGTTAGAGCGTTTTATACACGAAACTATCTGGGCCCACTACATTAGAAAATCTACAGTCTTTTTTGAAGACTCAATTCTTTTAATGGAATGGTATTTAGAAGTTTCAAAGAAAATCGATAATTAGAAAGGAGTATTGAATGGCAGAACGAAATACTTCCAAACCAACCACGTTAAATTTTGGAGAATCCTCCGATTTATTACATCGTTGGTGGAGGCACATTTTAATCCTTTGCAGGATTACAGATCTGCAAAAGTACGGTCAGTTAGTGTCCCAGTGGATTAATAACCCTATTTACGGGATTCCAAAAGACCCTAAACGTCAAAGTACCTACCGTGGAAACCTGAATAAAGAACACTTTCGCGGTACAATGACTTGGAAAGTGTGGTTAAAAGCATTGTCGGTGATTGGCGTTGATAGGATTGAATTCACGGTTCGATTACATCGCAGTCAACATAAAGACATGCCTGTTGTTGATGCTACTTTTAGTATTGACAATTTACCTGAGTATATTGCAAACCTTATTAGTGAGGATCCTGAACTTACTGCCCCTGGAAAAACATACTCACGCCACAGCGCTTACAAACGGCAAGTGAAACAAATCACGCCACAACCAACTCCGTATGCTCCAATCGTGGGCTCATTTTATGATAATTCATTAGCTGAGATAAAACCGTCTCAAGTTACTTATAAGGTAACTACATCGGAGTCTCCCAAGGAGTCATAAATGAGCGCAAAAGTCGCCAATCCCGTTTTGGTGACGGGCCCGTCAGATGACGTATTAGCGGTCGATGGCCGTGGAAAATCTGCAAAGGAAACTTTAGCGAAATCCGCGTCAGCCCCAAGTACTTTATCTGAAACACCTCAAGATAGTGCAGGTATGCAGATTGCGACCTCAGTTGTTCAAAAACAACTGCTAAAGAAAATTACCAATCCAAAAATATCGGACGATAAAGCTCAACAGAGATTAGAGTCCTCTATATCAACCCGGTTAGTTGATATGTTCGGTGATGATTCGAATGCATCGAATAATGTTATCCAGCGTTATCAGAAAGACTTAACGGGACGCCGTTTAGACGGGATACGTGGTGATAAAGACCAATTGGTAAAGATCTATCGCAAGACTGACCCTACCTCAGCAAAGTCTCTTGCAAGTGCTGTAAGTAAACTAACGGGAGATAAAGGTACGTTAGGGTGGCTAGATACTAAATCTGGCTTCTCTACGGGCTTAGAGCTACTCGATAAAGCAATCGGAATGGGTATACCGGATCTCATCGATGACATGATGGATTACCTGGAAAATAACCGTGAAGCCAAACGTCGCCTAATCGACTCAGTGCGCTCGGTTATTATCCGCGGTGATTTGGATACCCTTGAAAAGATATTTGGTTACATTGGCGCTCCGGGGATTCTACAACGTGTACCAGAAGCAATTATGCTACTGTTGGCAAGTTACCGGATCCCTCCAAGAACTGAGACCACCGAATATCAGGCAATCCGTGCTAAGTTATTAAGTCTTTTAACTCAGATTGATCCTAACTGGGCAACGACACCAAGAAATGGTGTTGAAGTTAGTGACCTGTCGGCGACCAACTACGCCTCAAAAGACGTACGTAAGTTACTGATGTTACCGCAACCTGGAACTACAGATGCAAACATCATTAACCAACCGTACTTTATTGAAGCAATGTTAGCCGGCCAGTATCGCAATCAATCCGTGGAAGAGCTTACTGCAAAACTTTACCCAGAATTAAAAATTTGGGTATTTAAGAAATAACTGCTAGAGGACTTCGGTCCTCTAGTATGCCGCGATTTAAATAAACCACTAGCTGGAAAAAAGTTTAACCTTATATCCTTTTAGTGAACCCTAATCAAAATAAAGGAAACAAATCATGGTCAATCCAATTAATGTGCTGATGGAACGTTTATCGGAAAACGGCTTGCGCCGTCGTATGTTATCTCAGTTAACCCAATCAAATCAGTTAATTACTTCAACTATTGCAAACGCGTATTTTAAAGTTGAAGTCCGCGATACCAACGCTGTATTTAACGGTGAGATTCGTTTGATGATGGCCTGGAATGGTTTTGTTAATTTAACGGTACAGCTGGGGGGTTGGGCTGCAAGCTCAGTGCTAGCGCAATACCCATCACTTACGCATTCGTTAAACGCAATTGAACAATTCGACGAATATGTCATCATGGTCGATTCGGCGGTGGATGGGGTATTTGCGCCAGTCAATTGCCGGGCAACAAATTCTATTCAAAAGTCAGAAATTAGTCAACAACTTAAACAGATTCATCAGGAAATCAAAGATGAGTTTGAGCGCCACTACAACGCTAAGGGGGAAAAATCATGGAATTAATTTTTGAGGCGAGTGGTTCTATTGATGAGTCTAATATGGGACTTGCAATCATCGCAGATATGGCGGTTGTATACGGCGTGAATCACGCCGACGCTACTACGTTGTATTCTACTATTGAAGACGAAGACGAGCGCTTGGAATGCTTTAACAAAATCCATCATCACATGCTGTCCCATAGTGATACTTTCTCTGAGCAGTTTTTGGGCGTAGTTCGCGTTGAAAGTTTGTTAGTTGAAGACGTGGTATGTAATCATCTGATTTTCATACCGTTATCATTAGTCAGCGATGGTGAGTTACACGACATCACCGATCGATCGCCAATATCAATTCGGGTTTTTAATGACCTCGATGAAACGGTCAAAGTAACGGATGACGGAAGCGTTCCTTTGTGTCAGCTAAGCGATACGCCGGCGGAATTAGTCAATGATCTAATGCGTGTTTGGAAAGCAATGACCAAAAAGCATCTACTAGACAACGACCCATTTTTCTTTGACGAACAATCTGAAATTGTACACTGTCGCCCACTAGCGCATTACGCCTACTCTGGTTTAATGTTTAAAGAATGCGGTGCCAGTTACGTCGAAATGGCTGAGCTATGGGTTGACTACATGCGTAACTTGATATTGTCAGAAGACAAACGCACTGAACGCTTTGCAAACGCACTGAATACTCAGTATATTAGAGCAGCCTCTACACATACAAGCCACGATAATTGCCTTGTAAAACTAATGTACTTAGCGCTCATTGACGTAATCAAAAATCTTAATAAAGGAGATTCAACCGATGTTCAATCCATCGAACTTCAAAACGCCCTTACCTAGTAAACCGGTACTGGGTAACAGCGAACACCCGGTGCAAAAATATGTTGACGGTCTGACCATGCGGTGGTTTGACTCAAATCGACATGTTGCTTACATTGGGTTAAAGAATATCCCTGCAGATAGTCATTACGCTAACTGCAAAACTTTGACTTACCGTCCGGCGGATAAGTCAATTCAGTTTCACGAACTTACCGTTGACGAGCTTAAAGCGTTAGCCGCCGAAGGTAAAGGATTTGATTCGCCGTACGAAGTAATTACAGTGTACTCCACTGATAAATACGTCGGCAATCTGATCTTGCGTGAGATTATCGAATAAAAAGAGGAGCTTAATTGCTCCTCTTTTTTTTTTTGCTGTTTTACTAAATGCAGCGACTTTCAGACATATATAACTTACGTGAGAGCCATTAAAATAGGAGCGCCTCATGTATGTTATTGTGAGAAAGGTAATTGCTCCCGGTGGTGGGAGCAATTTATTTTGCCAGGCCGTAGATTGGCCTGGGAAACGAGTGACGTGGAAAAAACCATATCGCTCACTACTAGCGTTAGCTGGCAAAGAATTGCCAGCTAACGTATCTGTAGAGATCCTTGAAGATCTCTACAGTCGCGACGTGCTAAACGTCGCGCATTATACCTTCACGCTACCTTTGCGTGAAGTAATTGATTGGTCAATCCAGGCCAATCAAGTGGGTTACCTAACCCCACTTGACGTAGAGCGTTTTGAAGACGCCATCGCGTGTGGTGCAAATCCGTACGCAATAAAACAAGTGGGGGATCGTACCGAAGAGTATTATTTCTTCGAGTACGATTACTTGATGGCCAATGATGCAGGTACTCGTCAGTACCTAATCGGTGAAACAGAACTGCTGGAGTTTCTACGTCCTCCAGTATATGAAAAATCAAGTCTGCGAGGTGAGATCAAACTTGCAGACGTTTTAATGCGATTGAAATCGCAAGTCGCAATAAGGAGTTAATATGTTTCAAATTAACGGTAAGTTTATCTTTGTTCTGATTCTATTAGCCTTGGCGTGGATAGCCCACGCTGACCCAAAGAACCAGAGCAGTCAGGTAAGTAAACCTGACTGCGAGTTAGAAATCCTCTGGGCACAAGACGCCGCTCAGTGGATTGATCCAGTTGACCGTCGTGGTCGCCCGGATTCAACTGGCCGCTGCAAAGCGGCCATTAAAGCAGCAAAGTAGAGAGAGGGCGTAAAGCCCTCTCTCTACTCTATTTTTTTTTTGATTTATTCTGAAACCTCTACCGTCTCTACGTCCCACTCAGGCTCTAAATCGCCAAATGTATTTTTGTAGCTGTTGACAATAGAAATAAAGAACTCATCTTTGATGCGGTGTTCTTTAGAGAGTTCAGACCAGTCCACTAAACAAGGATGGGTTTTTGCAGTAGCATCTTTCGATTCACCGTAAACCCAACCTTCATTCTTACGTGCAGTTACCCAATTTTGGTGTAAGGTCTCTGCAGTAATTTGAGGATTATCTAAAACGACCTGAACCGCTTGCTCTGTTGAGCTTTTAGCAACCTCATCGTAATCGCCTGCGGGTACTACGGTTGCGATACCAATTACATCAGAATAAGCATTTAGCATTGCATGTACGATCCGTGCAATGCGTTCAACGTTTAAACTAATTTTAGTAACCGTGGCTTCAGTTGAAATTGTTTTAATGATTTTACGCATTAAATCCTCTCAGTAGGTAAGAATAACGCAGATGCCAAACGACCGGGATGGAACCCTAAAATACTCGCACCGCTAGATAACCAACTAGCAAAGTGAGCTGGCGAGGTCCATTGGTCAAACTTTAACATTGCGCCATAAATGTTTCTTCGTAATCTAGAAAGCACATAGACTTGCTCCGTAAGACCTAAAGAACCTAACACCGACATATAGTCCGTAAAAGAGTTGTCTTGGGCAAAAATGTGTTTACTGATCGCCTGCCCAGGCTGTAATATATCAGTCCACTGGAAGCCCGAGTTAATTGGCATATGCATAATTGAACTTAGGTCTAATACCGAGAACGATATATCGATCCCTAAAGGTTTGCCGTCCGTAGTAAACCCAACGTTACCGGTACCACGGGTGATGGTAATACTATCTACAATACCTAACCGAGTTTGGCAGCGCCCTTTACAGAACAACTCAACTAGGAAAGGTTGGGTGTAAGATTGAAAACCTGTAGATCTTGGTAAAGCAGTTGCCAGAATCATAGCAAGTGGAACCATTAAATTTTGGAACCGCGCTAAGTCGTTACCTGAAGGAGATCTTAACTGCATGTTAAAACTCATTCTAGTCATCTGCGAACTTGAACTATCCCAATATTTAGGAATGTCTACTAACGCATTACCTGCAAGTTGACCGATGCCCGACATACTCACCGACGCTAGCGCACCCTCAGCTAAACCCATTACCGCATCAGTAATAGTACCTACTACAGAACCAACGATACCACCAACAAATTTACCGTCAGCTAAGTTAAACCGAGCAGTACGCATTGCGTTAGACGCAGCATTCATTGTGCTTGCTAGCTCAGACTCTTTGGCGCTATTACTAAAGCTCTCACTACTGGTGCCGGGGTTATCTACTCTGAATGAGATGAACTGAGCACCATCGCGCATCTCAGCTTCCATCAATTTAGCAAAATCAGTCTCAGGTCCCGATTCTGCCGTCCCAATTAAATCTTTCATTTGATCTGAGGGATCAGAAGTTAACGCCGTAGTTGCCGCGGCATTAACAGCGGAGGCTGCCCATGCCTTTTGTTCATCTTCAGTACCGTTCCGTATTTCAGGCGGCATTTCAAACGTTGTATCTTTTGGCGCAGAAGCATAAGCCTTTGTGCCAAAGAATGAGCGAGCATAATCTTCAAAGCTATTAAACTCACCTTTGGGGGTTTCATACATCCCACGTTCTAAGAATTTGTTTCGAATCTCACTAATTTGCTTTTGCGGAGTAGTTATTCCTTTACTCACCATGATCTTCTTTAATTCGTCAAAACGATGGTTTGCCAAACGTTGATACCGAGTTGATACTTTAAAGATATCGATGCTACCGTTACTATTATAAACGTCAGGTAACAATCTATTCCATTCTTCCGGATTAATCTTATTCTCACTAGCGTCTTGCTGCTGTTCGGTTAATTCCATACCAGCAACAAAACCCATATTTGATGCAATTGTATTTAAAATAGAACTTACCGCATTCCAATACGTGAACATAGCAGGCTTGCTATAATAGAATTTAGTAGTCTGGTTTTCTATTAAAAAATCGATGGCTTGGAACACAAAGATAATTGGCATCAAACGTAAGGTAACGATTGATCCAGCAGCTTTTGCAATGTTGTAAGCAAGATCGTAGGTTCCACGTCCAGTGCGCGCTAAACGCGCAGCATCCGAGTTATAATAGTTACCTAAAAACGAAGTCATCGACGAGAACGATGGAACGCCCAAACGCATATAAACATTAATCTGCGAATCGTCATGTACTTCAGAATAATACCGACCCATCCCACGACCTGCATCGGAAACCCGACGTTCGTTGGGGTCAGCCCATTTAGTAAATTGAGGCAATGGGTTGATAGACGAATTACCGCCCAAAGTAGTGTCTGAAAATTTAACAATACCTGGGTTAAATACTCGACGACCGTAGTCCCTTGCTGTTACTGTATTACCTACTGCGGGCAATAGGAATGAATTCCTAAGCCACCCGCGATCCGGACGAGTAGTCATTATTAAACTCCAGAATTTAAAATCTATAAGATACGGCACAAAAGAGGGGAGCCTGAGCTCCCCTCTGTGTCTATACGTTTCTACGCAATAACAAAGGCGCGTTTGGACTTTCTACCACGGGACGAACCGGTGGGTTATTTGCCGTACTAGCCGTTTGCGTTGCAGGGGCAGCAGATTTAGGTTTGGAGCTCTCATTCATAGCACCTTTTAAGAAAGTACCGATTTCTCGAATACTTGCATTAATCGCATGTTGAACTTTTAAGCTTTCCTCTAAAATAGCAGCGGTTCTTGTCATAGCCATGGCCTGATTCTCCGATACTAATTTAGTCTGCTCTTGTACCTGACGACTACGTAGCTCCAACCTTTCAGCCGGAGTGGTTTGTAATTGTAATGCCGCTTTTTGGGTTTTTGGTTTCTCATTAGAAGAAACCGCATTCACCATACCCGCTCTCACAGGTTGCGTTGAATCCAAGATACCCGCAGTTAAATCCGACAATACTCCAGTAGAAGTACCGGAGTTTTTGTTGTATGAAACTTTACTTGCGGTCATCGAAGGATCTAATCGACTATTAGCTGCAAGTGCCTGAGTCACCTCGTGTTGGTCCACTAACCGTTTAGGAGTAGCCATAACGTTACCGTTGACTTTATTCCCCATAAGGTTATAAACCTCAGCAACCGTTCTTGGGCCCGATGGACCGTAAAAGATAGAGCGGTTTGCGTTAGCGGCGCTTGGCATAACTTCAGCAGCGATTGCCGTAGGTGAGGCCGTTAAGAACTTAGAAGCACCCGCCGGACCTAAAAAGTGCGCGATGTATGAATCTGTAACAGATGGCTCCCTACCTAGTTTATTTCTCAAGTGATCAGCGTTCATTTTAATAAACTGAGCCGCTAATAACGAAGATGCTACTGGGTCTGTTGGCTTAGCGTCCCGTGGGATACCTAACTTAGAACCATACTGATCCATCATCCCGCGCCACGTCGAATTAATAAACTGGAACAAGCCAGTCGCAGAACTCGTCTTTGCTTTAATCCGAGTATTAAATCCAGATTCTACTTTTGCAAAGTTTGCTAAGGTTTGAGGATTTACGCCGATTAAAGCAGCGGCGGTTAAAATCGTATCCTTGACAGCTTCCCACGAACCATCGCCGGTAGGTAATGGAACCTTGGAGTAGTATCCGTCAGTTGGAGCGTCTGAATCAAACGCCGCTTTAAAGTTCTCAGTGTCTTTTTGTAAAGCTGCAACCCATTTCTCGTCTTTAGGTTTAGCTTTTTCGTACTCGTAAAAAGCTTTACCCATAAACTTAGTTTTTTCATCAATTCGATGTTGAGTCATTGCAGCAGCGACGCCGGACTGAGTTGCTTTCTGCTGTTCTAACATAGCTACCTGTTCGCGCATTTCTGCGCGATTAGTAGGAGATCCCGCGTTAGTTAAGATCGCTCTTGCTTCAGCAGCTTTTCTTTTCTCGGCATCAATTTTAATCATGTCCGTCACAGTAGCACCAGTTTTAAGTGGCTCTACTCGACTTTTGATGTCCGCAGCTTTTTCTTTGTGGCGATTAGCTTTGATAATATTCGATATTTCTGTAGAAGCATCGTCAATCTCCGTAGTCCCCTGAACAATGTCGATGTTTTCAAACGGCGACAAGGTAAAGACATACGGATGATTTTTCATCGTAGCTGGAAACTTAGTTGCGCTCAAAAAAGCTTGCATCTGCTCAGGTTTAATTTTGTCATCAATTTCATGAATCGGAACGCCTGGCATTAACTGTTTAATCGTAGTCATGTAACGTAAGAAAATTGGTTTAAACCGATTGTTAAACCAAACGGTAAACCCCCGTAAAGATTCCGGGTCTGTAACGTTGACATCAAATCGCTGTAAGATTTCTTCTGCTTTAAAGCCTTCGGCGATGTTAGCAGCAACGTCCCCTTCCCATTGAATGTGTTTACTGAGTTGGTGTTCAGTTTCAAACACTTTTAAAATAGCGTCACGTTCATCCAAAGGTATACCGTATTGAGCAATACGAAGTTTTTGGAAAGGATCGAGTTTTTCTTTAAAGTATTTATAGGTGTAGTAACCTGCTGTCCCTACCGCAACTACTGCCATTACTGGCCAGGATACTAAGAACCCTGCAATCGCTGCAATAGTACCACCAGCGGTTGCAGCTGCGCCAGCCGCACCCGCAACCGCCGCAGTTCTACCTGCGGTTGCTAAAGCGGCAGTACCGGCCATACGAGCACCTTGGCTGGCAACTACGGTGCCGCCAGTTCTAGCTGCGTTTGCAGCGCCTGCTCTCCCACCTAGTTTTGCAGTAATGCGTTTCCAGCGAGAAACTTTCTTACGAGGTTTCTTCTTGCCGTCTTTATCGACCTCACCGTCAGGTAAGGAAGCATCCGAAATACCGTCAGCGATAGCGCCCGCAGCCATTCGTGCGGCAAGGTACTCACCTAACCACGTTAGTCTACCGGTAATCATCTTACCAACACCACCAAACACATTAGTGATAGTAGAACCTAACGCACTAACGACCCCAAGTATTGCGCCTAACCACCCTTTACCGTTAGATTCCTCTTCAGGTTTATCGGGTTCGTTGGTATTGCCTTTTTTCCGATACTTAGCTAGCGAATCTTTCCAGCCAGTAATTCGTTGCGCCCATGCACCTTTACTATCGCGCATTCGGTCATAGACGGATCGCATTCTCTGACGCAGGGTAATCTTTCCGGTTTTATCGTCGACTCCATCGGCCTTCAATTGATCGATCGGCATTCCTTTAAAGGCAAAGAACCGCACTAATAAATCGTAAATACGATCTACCGCGCGTACTACCTTCTTAGCACCTCCAAAGAAAGGAAGTCCGCCAGCCAATAATTTACCAGCACCTTTAACTACCCGACCTAAATCACCAAAACCTTTACCTAGTTGTCTTCCACCAAAACGAAGTAACCCGCCAGCGCCTCGTAAACCAGCGCCAGCTAAACGTGTTAACCCACCGTTCATTGGAATTTTTCTAAGTAAACGACCGGCCCCTAGCCCAAGGTTCTTTAAGTCAACAAAACCTTTACCCAGCTGTGTTACGCCAAATTTACCTAAAGCAGCAGCTCCACCGAAAGCGGCTTTACCCACACCCCCGATAGTTCTTCCAATGCGACCGTAGTTTAATTTACGTAAAGCACGACCCCCTGCCAATGCCGCGCGGCCTAAATCACCAAAACCTTTACCGAGTTGACGACCACCGAATTTAGCTGCAGTTAATCCACCGCTTAATAAACCGTAAATACCGCGACCTAAATAGCGTCGAGCAAAAGCTTTGGCTCGGTTATTATTCGTAAACATTGCCTTTTTCTTTTGGCTAAGAAATTCAGCTACATCAGATACTGAGTTTTTGATATCCTCAGCAGTCTCAATAACCTTGCCGGTAATCTTATCGCGATAATGTCCTAACTCAAGTTTAGAAGGATCAAGCTGTTCCCAAATTTCTTGAGCAGTTTCGCCAATAATTTCGGGTGCTTGTCTTAACTTAGACAAATCAATTCGTTCGTAAGCGCCTCGTAAACCAGACACACCACGATTTACGCCATCACGTATCTGCCCACCTAAATTAGAAGCGCGATCTTGTAAGTCATCAATGTCTACAACACCAGAAACCGATTTCTTAACATCAGAAAACGTTTTGATAATTGCTCCAGTTGCAGCATCTCGATACTCACCAAGCTTTACTTTGGCAGGATCTAATTGCTCCCAAATTTCCTGAGCATTGTCGCCTACAATTTTACGCGCATTTTCAAAGCGCCCCCAATCCATACCACTAACAGCACCACTTGCTCTTCCATATAAAGAACTTGCCTGCTGTTTAAGACTGGAGGCGTATTTTTCAACTGTGTCTTTTGTGCGATTAAAGAAGCCGGGAGCTTCAGCGTTAACTGTACCTAGCTTAGACCGAATGTTCCCGTAGGTACGATTTGCTCTTTCAGAAATAGCGCCGGTGTTAATATTGATTCGTTTAAAACGTCGTCTTAAAGAACCGCCATAGTTACCGATTGCACTACTTATGCTACCAGAGCCACCCGATGAGCCACTTACCGGAATACCGCTTTCGCGTAATGAATCAATAGCCGCTAAAATTTCTCTTAACAAGTTATTTGACTCGGCAACTTCTTCCCGACTACTAGCATCTTTAACCGCAGTAGTTAACGTCTCAATACTTAACGCAGAACCAGACACTAACGCATCTAACGCTTCTACTTGTCGTTGGTTTTCGGCTCCGAGCTGCGTACGTAGTGTTTCCACAGCTGCGTACAAATCTGAATTACCAGATTCAGAAGCGCGACGACGAGTCCGACCGGTACCCTGACTAACAGATGTATTACCGTGTCTAAGAGCATCGTTATAGCTATCCAAAGCGCTGCCAGGATATGTTTGATGGGAGGAATCCGCATCCGATTGTTCTCCTTCTAAGAACTGACGGAATCGTTGATCAAAATACTCCGGATTGAGGTGATCCTCATCCATTACTTTTCGAACAACACCTGCTGCCCTCAATGCTTCCATGTTGCTGGTATTGGCGTACATGTTTGTACGTTCGGTAAATTGTGGGAGATTGCCTTTTAACGCACGCATGCGGTCAGCGAAGTCTACCTTGAGTTTGGTTGAATTAACGTCCGTACCCAAATTACCGTTCCAATCCATTCCAAGCCCAGTCTGCAGTAAGTCGATAACTTGATCAATCTCACCGCCCGTCATTCCCAGGCCTCTATAAGCGTAGTGATCTGTAAACCGCTCAAAATCCGCATTATTACCAGCCTTGGCTTCGCGAATTAAAAACTGCTTAACTTTGTTCCGTGTTTCTGGTGTAATATCTTTGTTTTTATCAAAAAGGTCAATCAGTTCTTCTGAATCAGCTGACAGCCTTTCTAGGTCATCGTCAGTAACGAGGCGTTTCTTGATACGTGAGGCTAACCCACTTACCGTAGTGAACTCGTTACGGTCGTGATCGTACGTCATTAAAGGCACTTCGCCTTTAGTTCGAATCCCTTCGCTCGATTGAAGTATTCTGGCTAAGAAGCCGGGAATTATCTCAACCAATGATTTTCTTGATAAATTATCCCACGAAGTCGGAGTCGTTGCTTGAGAGATAGTATCGTTGCCGATCTTTTGTCTTCCGCCCCAACGCATAGCGCCAAGTACGGAATCCCTCATTACTTCTCCAAACCACGAGGTCGGATAACTATCTTCTAGCCTTTTCTTAAGTAACTGATCCCAGTTTTTAGCTTTAAACATTAAGTCGTTACCTTTAGCGGTAACGGCATCGTTCTGAGCAATTTTGGGTTTAGCCCATTTTGCAACTTTATCAGTAACCCAACCAAGACTATAGGAACCCGCCATTTTACCGGCTTCACCTAAAGCATCAAACCCGTCCATGCCGGACATATTGTCCTGCATCATAGCGGCCGAGTCAACACCGTCTCGAATATTGCCGGTCACTTCTTTAACGCGAGTTAATATAGATTTAGAAACGCGGTTAAATACGTCACGTGCTAATGGAGCGAATCGATCGGCGACTTTACCCAACAAACGGTCTTTAGTAATCTGTTCAAAGATTTCACTATTTCTGACTTTAACGATTTCGGGTAAGGCAGTATTCTTGGTAATATCCCTTAGCTGAGCAGATGTTTCTTGAACACCAGCTTTAGTGATCTCTAAAAGATCGCGCTGGATAAACATTTGCCGCATGCTAATTTCCAAAGACTTTCTTTGGTAACTAACATTAACGCTATCCTGATAGGCGTTCTGTTGGTTTAATAACCGACGAATTTCATCAAGCTGTTTATATTGGGAATTAAAACGTTTTTTCTCGACAGCGTCCCTTACTGCTTCTTCTGCTCTCGTAGCTTCGGTCTGTTCGACTTGTGCTTTAAAGATCTCGCTAAGCTCAGATGTAATTGCTGATTCCGTAGGATCATAATTTGACGTCTTTGCTGGCGCAGGTTCTTCTTTTAACCACTCGTCTAGTTTTTTAGATAGCTTTTCAGGAAGGTAAGCTTTAGCCGAATTATTGGCAGTGCGCAATAAACGTTTCATTTCTTTAGCCGCAGGGGCTAAATCCTTCGAAACCTCATTGTATAGCCCTTGGCCTTTTTGTACAACGTCCTCTCCTAGTTGGAAAGCGGCGCTGTACCCTTCAGGTAATGCTGTACGTAACGCGTTGGTATAAAGAGAAGGAGTTTTGGCGGTTTCTTTAACGCCACTTAAAAAGCCGTGACCAAATCGTTCGACTGGTTTTCGGTCTTTACCGGGACTGTCTGGGTCGTCTAGGGGGTCACCCCAGTCCAGATCATCGATGTCCGGATCTCCAAAATCCTTACCATCGTCAGTTGTTTTTGCCATAACGGCTCCCTACTTTTATATTAAGAACATACGATTGTTCTTGGAGTTTTTACATGCCATCACAACCATCACAAATGCCGGGTGTGCGTCGTTTACGTGACCTGCCTTTTAATATCTCTCTATTAATACCTGACCGAGGTATGTTACGTACTTTAAGACCTACAAAAGTTATTGATATTTACGACCAGTCTGGTGTAAACTTCCACGATGATGGTCTTTACAGTGTAAGTACTTTTGGTCGAGTGGGTACTGAAGATCGCGATCGTGTTTTTTCGTACATTGATTTAAAAACACAGATTCTACACCCTGAGGTTTTTTATAACTTAGCTCAGTTGAAAGGCCTTTACGGCGAAATTATGGCTTCACAAAAGTATGCGTACTTTGATGAAGAGACTAAAGACTTTGTGGCTGCAGATGCTATTACTGGTGAAACCGGTTACGGTTTCTTTATGTCGCATTGGAAGAAAATTCAATTTAAAAGAACTAATTCTGACCTTCGCGATTTACGGATTGAATTTATTGAAAAATATAAAGAACATTCTGCTTTTAGTCATTTGTTAGTAATGCCCGCAGGTTTACGCGATATTGAAATTACGGATTTAGGTCAGACTCGCGAAGACGACATCAATGCTTTTTATAAGAAAATGATCTCTGCGTCTAACGCAATCTCCGATGCTAACGTTGACCATAACATCAACATCTATGACGTGCCGCGTTGGACCATGCAACGTGTTGTAAATCAACTGTACGATTACATCCTACTTACCATTAAAGGTAAACAAGGCTGGTTCCAGAAGAAATGGGGTAGCCGTAACACGATCAACGGAACGCGTAACGTCGTAACTGCAATGGACACATCGGTTCCGTTCTTAGATTCACCGGATGCTATTGAGGTTTCAGATACTTTAATCGGTTTCTCTCAGGTATTACGCGGTGCGTTGCCATTTACTATTCATGGCCTTAGTCGCGGTATTTTAGGTCAAACTTTTGGCCCCGAAGCTGATCAAGTATTATTAACAAATCGTAAAACGTTAAAAGCCGAATACGTTGACGTGACATTTGAGTTACAAGACCGATTTATGGCTCGTGCTGGTATTGAAAAATTTATTAATAAATTCTATTTGCCCAAACTTCGAAATCGCGCAGTCGTTATTGAAGACCGTTATCTTGGTCTGATGTATGAAGACGAAAACTATTTTAAAGTCTTTAAAGATATCGATGATCTCCCAGAAGGGTTTAGTCGGAAAAACGTTAAACCTCTGACGTTAAGTGACGTACTTTATACTAGTACATACGACCTCTATGATAAATTAGTAGGAACGGTTACACGGTATCCAATCACAGGTACCGGCTCAATTTACCCTACGTTTTATAAAGTTCGCACTACTGAAAACTCTAGTAAGAAAACGCCATTAGATGACCAATGGCAACCGATTGAGTCGGCGACGGTGTATAACTTCCCAGATCGTGGACCTAACCCAATATGGTTAGAATCATTAGTACCGCACATCACCCGCATTGCTGGGTTAAGTATGGACTTTGACGGTGATACTGGGAGCTCTCCGATTCTTTACTCTGAAGAAGCGCATAAAGAAGTAGTTGATTTTTATAAACGCTCTGCAAACTACATTACTGCAGACAAGAAACTAATTACATCAGCAAACAACGATACCGTTGCGCTGGTGGTTGCTAACCTTACAGGCGCACCTAAACGCGCACCAAGGCCTTAAAGATGATTGAAGACAATGGCTCCTTAGGGATTGGCTTAGAAGCAATCCCCTACGAACAGTACTTTCGCCAGCGCGGAGTACGGATGTATAATTTCTTCCTACATCCACGATTTTCACCCCAAGACAAATTTGAGTTACCTCGCTCGCCAATCGTGCATTATGTTCCGCAAACTAAAACAGAAATTGGGATTACCCCATCGCATTTGTTTTTGCAAAGAGCACCTGGTTTAATTGCGTCGACGCACATTGATGAACTTGCAACTAAAGAAGGTGGGGTTGTACGTACAGCACAACCTGCCTTAGCCTTAATTAATAACTACAGGCAACAATACCGCAAGATCAGACCTTTATTAAAATTAGAGTCTGGTTTACGTGACGAACGCAGCATTATTGTTATTAACTATGGTGTTTTAGCACACGTATATCGGTACCCTAAACTACCATTAAGTCGCGCTTGGGAATTCAAAAACCAGCTTGAGACTTTAGTTGCTACAATTAATGACATTGCGTCAAAGACAACCCGCCAGCAGTATATTGAGCTGACTATCCCTAAGAACATTCCAACTCGACCACAGTTTATCCGTGGCGCTTCTCAGGGCATCAATCGAGAAACCTTGAAGGTATTCCCGGATAACGCATCGCTCTTTTTATTAGAGTTGTGGTTGTGGTTAAGTCAAGCACGTCCACGTTCAGTATTAAGTAAGCTATCTAAAGAAGCTTTATCAAAGTTAAACTTTGTTGTGTTTGAAGCGGGTTACTTTACTTTATTCAACTTAGGTTTATTAGACAGCTGGCGAGCTGATGTTACAAATCCTGCGGATAATAACACTTTAAAATCTCCTGCGCAAATGCAGTTAGGTTTTTTAAAGTTTTTAGAAGCAGTTTATGCAACACGTACTGCTGTTTCTAAAACCACCATGGATTCAACGGTTACTCGCACTACGTCAGATGACTCACCGGATTCCGAACTTGCGGAAGATGAGGAAGTAGTTAGCATTACGTTAAGTGATGCTGAAGCAAGAGAGTTAGAAGAACTCGAAAAAGCGTCAGCCCAAGTAGATGAAACTGAAATTGAATACGAATCTTCAAACGAAGAAGACGATGATGTCGTTACTACAG